>OFFG01000380.1_pt1 | contig 40012 bp, 37 predicted proteins | sample 1521331 | NCBI WGS metagenome assembly OFFG01 (sample SAMEA3504129, study PRJEB24116) | mouse gut metagenome | biome: mouse gut; feature: mouse-associated habitat; material: faeces | place: Denmark | collected 2011 | reverse complement strand
ACATGGGGAATCCGAACCTTTTGCCCTATGAAACGATTGTCCGGGCGACCAGCGGCGAGCCGGAAGCCGTGGACGAGGTTTTACGGCATTACAGCAAGCGCATCCGAATCGCCGCCATTGAAAACGGGCATATTGTAACGCGGCACTTTATAGTAGACGGAAAAAGCATTCTATTTTTGACAGTATAAACACCATTACGGCACCCTCTATTCGCTGACCGCACACTGCTGTCAACGAAATTGTGCAGTCAAATCGAAATCTTCCGGCTTGAATTGTGTGTACAATAAGGCAGCTGACAGCATATGGGACCAGATAAGCGGGACAGCCGGGAGGCAGGGTCTGAAAATGTCTGAAAAGTATTTCAGACAGAAAAAAGCGGTTCCCGAGGAAATTGTGCCGCTTTCATACACAATGGTTAAGGAAACAACCGCATACGCAGATGTACGCGGTCGTTTCCTGCTCCTTTATAAGAATTAACGCCTGTTTTGAAACACTTCATAAAACAGGTATTTAGCGAATAGATGGCCGGATCTGCAAGGGGCGGCAGTATCGCTCCGCCTCAGAGCTGCTGGTTATTGACCGCTGCCAGAATGGTTTCCGGATCAATGACCTGTTTTTCTGTCTGCTCGCCGATGATCAAGGCATCCGTCATCAGGTTGTCGATCATGCGGGCATTGCCCTGTGCGTATCCATGGACGGCGGATAAGGCGGCTTCACTTAAGATGGAAAGGCTGCCGCCAGCCATCTGTATCTTGTGTGAGACATACTTGGCCACTTCCTCATCTGAGAGGCCTGCAAAATCATAATGGACAACGACCCGCTGGCGCAGCGCTTCGTTTACGGGCTTTGCCAGGGTGCGGTTAAAATAGGATTCCCCGCACAGGATGAGAGAAAAGCAGTTAAGGAGTCATAGCCGTGGTTCATGATCAGCTTCAGGTCATTGAGGATGGCCGGGGAGAGGTACTGGCATTCATCAATGGCAAGGCAGAGGGGGCGTTTTTTCTCATGGTAGAGATAGTAAACCTGCTCCTGCACGGCCCGGAACATTTGAGGCTTGGAGCCGGCCGGTTCTAAACCGAGGGCGGAGCACAGAAGGTAATAGAACTCCCGGATGCCCACTGTGGAGAGGCAGATATATTCCATATGTCCCAGGTTCTGGTTCATGCTTCTGGCAAAACAGCGCAGGCAGAAGGACTTGCCCATGCCGGGCTGCGCGGTAAAGACGCCGATGCCCCTGACGTCCCGTACATAGGAGAGGCGGGAGGACATCTGCTTAAAATCATTGGAGAGGAAACAGTCCTTTTCCTTCTGGCACTGTTTGTCAAAGGGGTTGAAGGAAAGGCCGTAATAATCCGTGAACATCAGTTTCCACCTCCGATCTTCGTATAATCGACAGGGGTGGCGGTTTCCCGCCTTGTGCGGCAGTTTTCGTTTTTATCCGTGGCACGGATGGGGAAATGTTCCCCTTCAGAAAGGATGAACGCCGAGTCCATGTCATCGGGCAGGTAGCGGATCTCCACTTTCTGGGAGATGAACTGCATGGGGACGTCATAGCTTACACAGTCGATGGGGACGGTGGCGTCCTTCCTTACCTTGCGGGTGACGCGGTTTAAAAAGCTCTCTTCCAGCCATTCCCGGGAGCGGGGAAGCCGCACATGTTCCTTTGTGGCCTGATACCTCTCAAACGGGGCACATCCGATCCCGGCGTGGTATCCGGTGTTATATCTGCGGACGTAGTCTTTCAGGAGAGCGTTGAATTCATGCAGGGAATGGATCTTATCGAGGTCAAGCCCGTATAAAAGTTTTTCCCGCATGGTCCTGAAATTTCTTTCCACCTTGGCTTTGGCAGCGCCGTCCCGTACGGGGGCATGTAAAAGCACTGTCCCGATGGAACCGCAGATCAGGGAAAGCTGTCTGTCTATATGCGGCGAGCCGTTGTCGGTATAAAGTTTGTCCGGAATGCCGTAGGTGGAGACTGCATCCTTAAGGACCTTCTGGAAGCCGTAGGAATTGTCGTTGTAGGACATGCCTGCGCCGACGATCATGCGGGAATGGTCGTCAATGATGACGACAAGATAGACCTTATGGGCTTTTTTGTCCGCCGCATCATTGATGTAACAGAAGTGGCAGGTATCAGCCTGCCACATCCTTCCAAAGGACTCCTCTTCAAAGGCTTTTCTGTCTTTCAGGTTCAGTTCCCGTGAAGATTTCAGGCCGTTGTTCCTTATGAAACGCTGTACGGCGTCCACACTGACACTTGCCGGAATAAAGGCGTCCTGTACAAGGCGGATATGGATCTGGGTGGCATTGAGCCGCGGATATTTCTCTTTCAGGCGGTAGATTTCTTCGATTGCCGTATCGGGCAGTGCGCGGGGGATGCCTTTGTCGGAACGGGCCTTTGGCAGGAGCGCATCGAATCGGCCTTTTTTGTAGAGGTAGTGCCATTTCTGGGGTGTTTTCCAGCTGTATTTCACACATCTGCCGTCGGGTAAAGTAAGCGGGTCTTTTGTGATGCGCATGAAGTATGCTGTATCGCTCCCATCGGGAACAAGCCCCTGCACAAGCGGGGCAATGAGGGCAAAGCGGAACTGGGCGGTCTTTATGGCTGCGTCACAGTCATCCGTCAGCTTTTTTGTGTTTTTCATTTCTTCCATGGTAAAAGCCTCCTTTTTTAGTAGTCGTCTTTATGATAAAGGAGGCAGGCGGAAGAGTCGATTCACAGGTCATGGCACAAAGAGCTGGCATCTGCAGGGCCGAAACGGGGTCTGCTGCAGTTGCCGGGTTTTTGTGTGACTGGAGGAAGCTGTATGTGGTCAAGCGTAAGAAAGCATCATGGAACCGGTCGTAAGAAGACGTCAGTAATTCCTTCATGAAAGAAATGGTAGAGAGTTCCATGTCACGCAGGATGCCGAGCCAGTGTTTCTTATGGAGCAGGAAGCGCTTTTTAAAGCGGTAGATGAGGGGCGGGCTGACAAGGTATTTTTCGCAGATGCCACGGATGGTCAGCCGTCTTGTGAAGAAGTCGGAAAGGATGCGCAGGATCATGGGGAGGGAGTAAGACAGGTAGGGAACGATAAAGTCGGGCAGGAGCGCGTGGGACTTTCCGCAGGTGCACTGCACGCGTGGGATTCTCAGACGGACCACCTGGGGCTTTCCATCGGAGAAGGTGACAAGGCGGCGTTCATAGCTGCCCCTTTTATTGCAGGTTCCTTTCGCGCCGCAGTAAGGGCAGACTAAAAGAAACAGGGGGGACTGTTCCAAGGACTGCCGGAACAGGTCCCTGACAGAAAGGATCGTATTTTTCAGCTTGCAATCAAGGGCATTTAAACGTATCATAGTTTTGAGGATAGGGCATTGCGGTTCTGCATGGGCAGGAGGGCAGGGCTTTATTCATGGAGAGAGGAAGACCGACTTTAGCGGGTGGGCTTCCTCTTTTCTTTTGTCTGTTGTCTAGGCAGTATATCGGCACGGATGTCTGTATTCTATAACGAAAAAAGCGTGCGGAAAGAAACGGCACACTTGTGTAGCTGTTATTTTTAGTCTAAGAATTTAATCTGCAGGAAAGCTGCAGTAGATGGGTACTTTATTTCGCCGCGTTACAATGAAACAACGGCGCGGGAACTGGAAAGAACATATCATGTTTCGTCGAAACAGTATGTGGGCAGCGAATTGCAGATAAGATGGATCAGCGAACTGCCGCCTGAAATCGTATGCAGTCCCTGTGAGGCGACGCTTGAGGACGCCTATATTTATATAGCGAACAAAAAATAGAATCCTTGAAGTGCTATTCATGCTTTTAAGACCTTTTCACCGAGAATAGTTTTAGTTCCTTTTGTGGACATGATAAGTGGACCTGTGGATACTATCTTGATTTTATTTTCCACGCCCGAAAAATAGTCGTTTCATGACATCGGATGAAAAATAGAAAATTTCTATGATATAATTCAGTGGGTGCTTTTACTTTAGCAGGAATGGTTCTCTGCCGTGTTCCCAGCCCCCCAAAAAACGGAAATAAACCGTAAAATCAGGGAATGATACGCTAAATTGACAGGATGACACGCTAAGATGGTGGCATTTAGACAGCTTTGATTTTATAATCCAAACAGAAAAACAGAAAGGGAGGTTGTTTGAAATGACTTTTGGAGAGAAATTAAAGGCTATCCGCAAAGAGAAAGGATATTCTCAGGAGGAGATGGCAGGACTGCTGGATGTGTCACGTCATGAACCTGCTATAATAAGACTAAATCAAGAGAAGCCCACAAAATCAAGGGTTTGCACTGATTCAGTCCTATTTATTTAAGCCCATTGGTGGAGATTTAGGACAGCGCTGGACAAAATCATAAACCTACATCAAAGAAGTCAGAAATGCCCATCCATGATGCGGTCATCTTGTGGCTTTTAAGAAATGCGAGGTGAAACAGAATAATTTTGAGTTAGACGCAGTATTTTATTGCGTGATAAGGACTATTCAAGTGTATGTGCTTGGGTAGTCCTTATATTTTTGCAACAAAACCAGTAGAGGAAAAGGAGAAGATTATGGAACAGGTTTACAGGATCGGGATTGACCATGGGTACGGTAATATCAAGACCGCCCACCACATTTTTGAATCCGGCATTATCCAGAGGGAAAGCGTATCGGAACTTGCAGGGATGGTAGTAGAGTACGAAGGGAAATTTTACGAGATCGGCTCCACGCACAAGGAGTACCAGATGGATAAAGTGTGGGATGAAGATTATTATATCCTTACGCTGGCGGCTCTGGCAAAGGAACTGAGGGAAAGGGGATTGTGTTACGCTTCCGTCATTCTGGCGGTGGGGCTTCCTATCAAATGGCTTGGGGAGCAGGCGGAGAGTTTTAAGAAATATTTATTAAAGAATAAGGAAGTGACCTTCCGGTGCAATGACACCAGATACCATGTGAAAATTGAGGATGTGGAAGTCTATGCACAGGGATTTGCGGCTGTTGCGGCAGACCTGCCCAGCTATCAGGGATTTAATATTGTGGCGGATATCGGCAACGGAACCATGAATGTTATCTTTATTGTTGATGGGAAGCCGGATTCCAGCCGCTACTATACGGAGCGGTTTGGTGTAGAGTGCTGTGTGATTGAGATGCGGAGCGAACTTACAAACAAAGTACATACTGTTGTAGACGATTGTATTGTCAAAAAAGTACTGAAAGATGGCACAGCCGATATCGGGGAAAAGTACTTGAAAGCCATAGCGGAATGCGCCACAGACTATACCGACAAGATCATGCGGAAGCTACGGGAGTATGGCTATAATGAAGAACTGGCAAAACTCCATTTCCTTGGAGGCGGTGCAATGCTGATGAAACATTTCGCAAAACTGGATCACAGCAAGGTGCATTTCATTGAGGATATACATGCCAATGCAAAAGGGTATGAATATCTTTCCAACCAAAGACGGTTACGCAATATCCGGCGCGGATAGGGGGTGTGCCTTATGAAGACGAGACAGACGATAAAGAATATCAAGCGTGTGTCCTGCCGCTTTGACATGGACGTGCCGGAGGAGCGGAGGGCATGGCAGATTTTACAAAGAAGGTATGAGGAGCCGCCGGAGGGAAAGAAGCAGGACTACAGCAGCATTATCGCAGAGGCAATGATCGGGCATTATGACCGGAAGGAAGAAGTACACCTTACCAATGAGGAACTTCTGGCGAAGATGCAGGAGAGCATCAGGAAGGAAGCAGAGGAAATAAAGAAATGTTTTTCGCAGTCGCCATTTCCAATGATGTACCCTTATATGCCAATAGCACCGGGAATGCAGAGTATGGCGGTACAGCCGGAGAAGCAGGAGCAGAAAGAAATCAAGCAGGACGAGGAAACCATCAATGATGCCGCCCTTGACTTCATGGACAGTTTCATGGGTGGATAGGCAGGATGCAGAGGCATCAACTTATATAAAATTGAAAAAGGAAAAGTTAGAGGGCATTTCATTCTGTGTTGTTTGGATGAGTGCCTTTTTTCATGCAGATTATGCAGAAAGGAAAAGATATGGAATTAAACGAAATGGAAAAACGGATGCTCTACCAGACGGAAGGAAGTGAACGGTATGCCCTCATGCATGAGCTGCTGATGGCTTCCCGGTATGCCAAAGACCCGGACAGGCGCAGGGCAGCGGAGAGCCTTATGGAAAAGATGCGCCCTCTGACAGATGGGAAATGCATGGAGGTTGTACATGATATCCGCAGAAACTACCGCCTGCCCAAAGAGGGAAGGACTATGGGTGAACTGCTGGCGGAGGCAAGGCAGAGATCCGGTGCGGAACAGTTAAAAGGGCATGACATCATGGCGCTGGAACGCTTTGACCCGGAAGTGCGGCATATGGTTGTCTTTGAAGTGCTTTCGGAAGAGTCCTTTGACGGAGAAAAAGGCGACCGGGTGCGCCTGTTCCTGACGGATGCCGGTTATGAAAAATTCCAGTGCAGGCAGAAAAACGGGGAAATCAAGATGCAGGAACACACGAAAGTCACACCGGACGGACATCTGTATCATGACCAAAGCAGAGACAGAGGATATGCACGTTAGTATGGAGAGGGGGTTTTAGATATGGCTATATTCAGAGTAGAGAAAACAAAAGATTTTACCGTCATGAGCAATTACCACTTACGTGACGTGGAATTGTCGCTGAAAGCAAAAGGGCTGTTATCCCTGATGCTCTCCCTGCCGGAGGATTGGGATTATACGACGAAGGGGCTTGCCTGTATCTGCAAGGATGGCGTGGACTCGATCACCAGCGCATTAAAAGAGTTAGAGAATCATGGGTATCTCACCAGACAGCGCATCCGCTATGAGAACGGGCGTCTTGGGGATATTACCTACACGATACACGAAAAGCCTGTAGAGCAGGAAACGGAAGAAAACCCACCTAAACGGGAAAATCCAAGACAGGTTAAGCCAATACAGGAAAAATCTGTACAGGGGAACCCTAAACAGGAAAACACCGCACAATTAAATACTAATCAATCAAATACAGATGTATCAAAAACTTATCAATCAATCTATCCGGAGAAACCGGAGGAACCAGAAACAATAACGCAGCAGGATGGGATTGATAAGATCGGTCTTGCAGACGCTTACCGGGAGATCATCTGTGAAAACATCGAGTACAGCATCCTTGTGGAGCGGTACGGAAAACAGCGGATGGATGAAGCGGTAGAGCTGGTGCTGGAAGTTGTCCTGTCGCAGCGTCCTTATATCCGCATCGCAGGAGACGACTTCCCAAGGGAAGTTGTAAGGAGCCGGTTCCTGAAAATTAATTCAAGCCATCTGGAATACGTCTTTGAATGCATTGACGGGAATACAACCAAGGTAGGGAACATCAAGGCATACTTACTGACAGCACTGTATAATGCCCCGGCGACCATGGACAGTTACTACCGGATGGAAGTCAGCCATGATTTATACGGTACTGGTACATAAGTATTTTTATTTTCAATAAACACAAGGCGAGGAGGTAAATTTGACTGAATTTAGGGTGAATGACGTGGATTTACAGGAGTTCCTGCATTCATTCACAGATGGGGACGGAAAGCTGCCATCGGATTTTGACCAGCTAAAGAGAGAAGGGCATTACCTGATCCATGGGGATGCGGAGAGGGTATTCTGCCTGAAAGAAAAATACATATACCTGAAGGACACCATGGAGAACCTGCTGGCGAAGTCGCTCTGCTATTTCTCCAACATGCCTATTTCCTATGCAGTCCATGTAAAAGAATCCGGCAGGGCAGATATCAGCGTCCTTGACAACAAAAGGCTTGCCATGGAGATAAAGGAAAAGCAGGTAAAAGGAAAATCCATCACCGTCAGATATAAGGACGGAACGCTAGATAAAGGCGCATTGAAAACAGAGCGATACATCAAAGGACCATTCGGGGAGAAAGTAAACACCGTCCAGTATGCCTGTGTAGCAGAAAGCCTTTTGCAGATGATCCGGAAAGTCTATACCCTTACCTATGAAGCAGAAAATGAGCGTTCCCTGTCAGCAGCGGTGAGGGAGATCCACAGGAAAAGGGAGCGGAGCCTTCCGGTAAAGATAAAAAGGGCTTTCCGGTCATGGATGGAAGATATAAAACTGCTCCCGGCAATCCGGCAGACAAGATTTTTGTTTGGGATGCCGGATGAGATACGCATATCCCGATTCCGGGAAATGATGAAAAAGGAAGGGTACATAAAGGTGACTCCGGAACTGGCGGCACAGGCAAAGAGATTCAGACTGCCCCGTTATTTCCTGCAAAAAGATGGGATGGTCGGCTATGCCAATGACATCAAGCCCGATAAAAGAGGCTCCCTGCTCCTGATGAAAAAAGATTGGGTGAAGATGCTGGACACCCTTATGCATGAAAAGCCGGTGCAGTGTTCCAGGGAACTTCTCACTGCCATGAAAATGGAAGCAAAATATGAGGCATCCAATACAAAGAACCAGAGGGATGCAGTCACATTTTCGCTTATAGCAGGCAAGCTGGACTGTTTTCTGGAAGCTATAGAGGACAACAATCTGTCACATCTGTTAAAGGAAAATGCAGTAAAAACGACGCTACCGGATTTTCTTTCAACAGCAGAGAAAGAGAAACTGGCAGGGATGTACCGTCTGGAAAGAGAACATTCGATAGTGGCTGACAGGAGCGCACATTACCTTGACGCAGCAGGAAGGTAGGCTGGTGGAGAGTGCGGCTCATAGCCGACACCCCCAAATACTTCCGCTTGGCTGTGACCTACCGGGGAGGGTGTGCGGTGTCAAGGATTTTCGGCGGTGACTAAAATACTTGACACCGCACGCACTCCCCGGTACACTCGCCGGCAGCGGAGTATTTGAGGGAGAGAGAAAAAGCGTCAGGGTGGCGTCAAAAATGGAAAATTTAGAACTAACTGGCGTCAAAAACAGGTGTTCTGGCGTAACGGGTGTGGAAATTGACAGCGGAGTGGCGTCACAGAAAAAATGGAGAAATTTCACTGGCGTCAATTTCATACGTTTTGGCGTCATGAAAAAATCAACTGGCGTCAGAAACAACCGCATTGGCGTCATGAAGAAACAAACTGGCGTCAAAATCACAAAAATTGGCGCTATTACCGTAAAAATGGGGGTTCGGGGTACTCCCCGACAAGATTTAGCATTTCGTGCCCACGAAATGCGTATCTTGCGGCGTTCCATGGAACGCCCTCTCCCCAAAAAGGAAGGAGTAGCACATGGCAAGACCGAAAGGTGAAAACACGCTTCGGAAGCACTTCAAACTGACGGAGGAGACCGCAAGAATCTTAGCAGAATGCTCTAAAGCTGAAAATATGAATGAATCAGAATACATCCGGTATCTGATCCTAAATCGGTTAGAGCATCCAAGGAGCAGGGAATTGGAATTAGAGATAATGCGACTTCGGAATGAAATAAACAAGATTGGTCTAAATATCAATCAGATAGTGAAAAATAATAATTCATATATATACAACAAAGATGATAAAATAAGTTTGGCTAAAGATATGGAAATGATAAAAGAGTTATTAATGCGTTTGACTGTTACAATATTTTAGCCAATCCATGCGGGAGATTATTTACTATAAACGGAGTTAAAAAAGATATATTGTGAAAATATACTTGTTATATATGCCAATAGTGAGTATATTTGTAATTGAAACTTAGTAATTATTTTTTGAACTATCATAATATTGTTATAATAGTTTATTTTATAATCACTGTTTAAAACAAAACAATAGAAGAAAGGTAACAATATGGACATTGAATTTTTTAAATCATATAATAAATATTTATTTGAAAATGGATTTACTGAAGCTGATAAATTTAAAAATGAAAATATTCCAGATATTCTTTACAAATATTTCCCTTGCGAAGAAAATAGGATAGATTTTTTATCAAATCAAGAACTATGGTTAGCACAACATGAAACGTTTAAAGATAAACATGAATTTAAATTTATGTTTATTGATGAAGATAAATTTGTAAACACAAAACTAATAGATGCAAAGTGGGATATTTTGCGTAATTACTATGATGAAAGCATGTTTGATGTAAATTACAGCGATGCTCTAAAAATATTTAATGCTAATAAGAAATTGATATCAATTTCTTGTTTTACAACAAATCCTAATGATGATTATTTTTGGTCTGATTATGCAGATAACAAAAATGGATTTTGTGTTGAATATAGAATAAATAGAAAAAGCATCTTTTATCCTGTTATATATACTGACGAAAAAATGGAAGTAAGTGATATGTTAAAAACTATGATTGTTGAAATGAGAAAGACTATTTTGGATGAAAACGAATTTGAGAAAAAGAGTGGTCAAAAATATAATATAATAGGCAGGGATGGCATGAACTATATCTCTTTTTTATACTTTAATTATTGTTGCAAAAAGTTAAAATATAAGAATGAAGATGAATATCGGATAGTATTTGCCAATGATAAAATTCAGATGTCAAATGGTAAGGCGGTCAGCTATAATGATTTATCTATAAGTGCAAATAAAATTTTTATAGGGGCTAATTGTTTAGAGAGGAACAGAAAAAGATTAGAAGAAATAGCTGAAATTAGAGGAATTAACTATGTTCATATGTAATGCATTTATCAGATTAATATTGCATGATACCTATTAATTTATTGATAAATTCTTATCAGGTATTTTGATACTTAAATCGTGCCTACAAGCATAAGATTGACAAATGCTACCTTGTTGAAGGTAACAAAGCCAGAAAAAGGAGAAAGGTTTATGTTTATTTAAAGGCATCACTTTCATCTTACAAAGTGGTAAATGAGAACAAAAAGTAGTATTGATTAAAAGAGGGAGGTATCTGATCGCAATCACAAAAATATCCTGCATCCACCAGACAGGGAAAAAATACATGGCGATGCACCTTGCAAATGCCATTTCCTACATCACAGATGAAGAAAAGACGCAGGATGGCACACTGGTGGGAAGCCATAACTGCAACGTAGATACCGCTTTACAGGAGATGCTTGCTACAAAGCGAAAGTTCGGAAAGACAGATAAGCGGCAGGGCTACCACTTTATCATATCCTTCAAAAAGCAGGAAGTAAGACCGGAAACTGCTATGGGGATTACACAGAAGTTTGTAGAGAGATACTTCGGTGACAACTTCCAATGCCTGTACGCTACTCATGATAACACAGAACACGTCCATAGCCATATCCTGTTCAACAGCGTTTCATGGCGCACCGGAAGAAAATACCGTTATGAAAAGGGGGATTGGGCAAGGGAGATACAGCCTATTGTAAACGAACTCTGTAAAGAATACGGTCTTTCCATACAGGATATTGAAATCGGCATAAAAGAAAAAGAGCCTAAAAAATGGGATAAAACTAAACAGGGTATATTCAAATGGAATCACCAGATCAGCCTTGATGTGGAGGATTCCATTTCTTTTGCAAATAATTATGGAAATTTCCTAAAACTGATGGAGCAGAAGGGATATGAAATCAGACAGAAAAATGGAGAGACTTATTTAAAGCCTATGGGCGAAAAACGGTTTATCCGTCTGACGGAGATTTCTTCCCATTATATGAAAGAGGCGGTAGAAAATCAGATAGTAAAAGATATTCGGCATAAAGCAATCAGAAATAAAAACCGCACTCCACGAATCATCAGATGCAGGAAGAATTATAAAAGATATATCCCATTGTCACCATACCAGAAGGCTTTTTATGCGAAGATGTACCGAACCGGGCAGCTTAAGCGGAAGCCTTACAGCCAGATGTGGCGGTACAGGGAGGAAGCTGCAAGATTTGAAAAGTTGCAGTCGCAATATCTGTATCTTTGCAGAAATAACATCTGCTCCGCAGAAGAATTAGAAAACCAGAAAAAAGATGTCAGCATCCGTATGGATTCTCTGGATGAACAGCGGCACCAGATATACAAAAGACGCTATCCCCACAAACCAGCCCTTGCACTGCTTAAAATAATTGAAGAAAATGAAATTTGTGCTTCCTACTATAAAAAGGGAAGCTCTTTTTATGCAGTAAATTATGAGAAGTGGAAGGAAGCGGCAGAAATCCTTATCCAGAAAGGTTATACGGTGAATCAGGTTACAGAAATGAAAGAGACGTTCCAGAAGGAACTTGCGGAAGTCACAAAAGCAAAGCGTGAACTGAAAAAGGAAGAAAATCTGATAGATGAAATCCTCTTTGAAAGGAGCAGGGTGCAGGTGATAGAAAAGATTCTGCCAACGATAGAGGCAACTGAACCGGATTTTTTACAGGGTGAAATTTTAGAGGAGAAGAAAGAATTGTGTAAAGAGGGTGATGCAGAAAAAACGGAATCAATAATAACAGAAACACCAGCCCATGCAGATACAAAACAATTAGAAAATCAGCCAGCCCAAAGCAAAAAGCAGGATCAGCCGATACAGGTACGATAACAGATTAAAGAAAGGAAACCAGATGGGAAAGAGTTTAAAGGATATGTCAAGGCAGGACCAGGCTGCCTATTTTAAATCCAAGGATTATTGCGGAGAACAGCTTAAAGTTGTGATGGATGCAGTCAGCTATGGTATCAATACAGATTATCTGCATCTTTTTGAAGATACCACCATTCCTGTAGAGACCATGGAAATAATGTTTACTTCCATGAAAGAAGACTATGGGGTAAAAGAAGCAGCATTTTTATCCACCGTCCACAAGGAAGAATCCGGGCGGATTCTTTTGGAAGCACTCAAAGCCGGTGTGCCTCTCTCTGAATTGCAGGGAATCTATCAGAATGGAATGCTTCCCATAGAACTTCGGGAGCAGATACTTCCGCTCATGCAGGGCAGAAGAGCCATACCGGAGAAGATTGGGGAGCAGATGGAATTTCTTACGGAAACAGTACGGGAGCTGAAAGAAAGTCTTTCAAGGCAGAACAGTTTCATTGAGGATTTAAAGAAATCCATGGAAGAGAAAGTGGAGATTTTTTCAGAGCAGGAAAAGGAAACGGGAGCATCTACGGAGAGTATAGATGATGCATATTATCTGGAACTGGAAGAACAGTTCCGGCAGGCAAGGGAAGATGCAGAGCGGCTTTTGGAAGAACGTGAGGAGACTAACAGAAAAATAAGGGAGCTGGAAGCAGAAAACAAACATCTGCATGAGCAGCTCTTGATCCAGCAGTCCTATGTTGCAGGATTGCAGGAGCAGCAGAGACATAAATTGCAGGAGGGAAACCAGCCGGAGAAAGCAGATTGTCAGCGATACAGCGGTATAGCGGAATCAAATAAACAATCAAAATCCGCTCCTTCTTTCAGTTTCCCTTTTATCCGCAAAAAGCCGGGGTTATTGGAGAAGTTAGCTGGGGAACTGGATGCCAGGCAGATTGCAGAGGTACGTCTTGGCATTGAGGACGGTCTTACGGAAAGCCAGCTTGCCCTTCTTGCAGATAAGGCTATGGACGCAGAAAAAATGAGGGAACTCCGTATGACCATGAAGATATTGAACGAAAGGGGGCAGGGAACATGACACAGCAGTTGCAGGAATATATCTACGCATCAGAGGATTTCAGGGAGAAAAGCGAAAAATTGGCGCAGTCCATAGAGATCAACAGCGTCCTTTTATCTGACAGCAGTGCAGAAAAAGCCGGGCAGAGGAATACCGTACTTGGTAAATTATGCAGGCAGGCAGCGCTGGCAAAGGAAGCAGGGAACGCTATGGAGATGGCAATGCAGGCTCTTGAAAAGGAACTTGCGGCAGATAAAGACCGCCAGTACCAGAAGCAGAAAGAATTGCATCAGTCCAAAGGGCAGGAGAGAGGAGAGGGCAGATGAGCAGTGAAATAACTGATGCTGTCCAGATCATTCACGTTCTTTTTGAGGGAACAGACTTATTCCTTCGTGTCGCAGGTGTAGGAATAAGACCTTTAAAACAGCTTGCAAAACTTATCATGGGTATTCTTGCAAAAGAAAAGATGGAAGGGAAGACCTCCATGAAAAATCTCCTAAAACGCGGCGGAGATATGCATGTTTTCAAGTTCCCACAGGAGCAGCTTAAGAAGGTGGAGGCAATGGCAAAGAAATACGGAATCCTCTACTCCCTGCTCCCGGATTTCAATAAGGATGGTATGAGGGAGATTGTCTTCCACGCAGAATCCCTTCCCCGGATGAATGCCCTGATTGAGAAGCTGAAAGCAGGGCAGGTGATGGGGCTGGAAGAATATTTCCAGAATACTTCTGATAAGGATATTGATAAATTCTTTGAGGAAACAAGGCAGGGCAGGACAGCGGAAAAAGAAGCAGGAAAGGAAACAGGTACAATGCAGAAAAATACAGACAGCAGGGGGCAGTCACAGAAACAGCCTTGGATGGAGACGGGCTATCTGAAAATGAAAGATATAGAGGCAATCCCTTTAGAACAGAGACTAAATATTTTAGACCATTACCAGTCCGGGCAGTATGACCCCATCACCATCACAAGCAAGTTGATTATCGACCAGAAAGAGAATCATGTAGTGGTGAAACTCCCAAGGCAGTCTGGCAAGTTTATCCGCATCCCTACAAAGGATTTTTATTTCCCGGAAGGAAGCAGGACAGCGTTAGCGTTCCTTAAGAAAAAAGAGGAAATGAAGGTATATGCAACACAGGGGAGCGAAATGTTCACCATGAAGGGGAATGAGATTTTCCACAATTATTTCGATACTGTCAATGCCAACATCCGCACTGCGGTAGAGCATAAGTCAGATGAAAGGGATTTAGGGCATGACAGTAGGGAAAGCAGCAATGCGGAAAGAACCAGCCAGCCGGAAAATAGAAAATCATCAAGAGAAAAAGATACAAGCGAAAAGACAATAAAAGATGCAGCAGAAAAAGCAAAAAATATAACCAGAGAAGTAAAACAGCCAGTGAGAGGCAGGTGAGCATGTGAAGAAATTTGACGTGTTTACCTGTCTCTTTTATGGGATTGTGGTTATGGGATGCATTTATTTGGGATTTTTCCTTGGCAGTATCATCCATCCGGGCATGACGCTTTACACTTTTGTTCCGCTCCTTAAAGAGCAGATGGCGCACCCGTTTGATCTGAAGGTGACAGCCTATACCCCTTATACTGTGGTAGCAGTATTCCTCACAGCACTTTTATATCTTTTAGTGCAGAAAACGAATAAGAAGAATTACCGCTTCGGGAAGGAGCATGGTTCGGCAAGGTGGGCAGAGGCGGCAGCTCTTACAAAACAGTTAGGCGATAAGAGCGGCTACCACCGCATCCTGTCACAGAACCTTCGTCTTTCCATGGACACCAGAAAGACCATGCGGAATAACAACATCTTCTGCATCGGCGGCTCCGGCGCAGGAAAAAGTATGTTCCTGATCAAATGCAACATCATGGAGATGCAGGGCAGTTTTGCCGCTACCGATCCAAAAGGGGAATTGCTTGGGAGCGCCGGGGAATACCTGAAAGCTAACGGATATCAGATAAAGGTTTTTAATCTGATTAATCCAAAGGAGAGCAATAAATACAATCCGTTTTTCTACATAAGAACTGAAACAGATGTGATCAAATTGATTACAAACCTGATGAAAAATACCACCCCGAAAAAAAGCAGCAGCAGTGACCCGTTCTGGGAAAAATCCGAAAGCCTTTTCCTACAGGCACTTTTCTACTATGTATGGATGGAAATGCCGCCGGGCAGGAAAAATATCGTGTCTGTCCTTGAATTATTAGCGGAAGCAAAACGGGAGAAAGACGAACCCAGCAGGCTCGACCGCCGCTTTGAACTTCTTGCAAGGACAAGCCCTTTAGGGGAAGACCACCCGGCAGTGCGTCAGTACAGGAAAGTCATGGATAGTGCGGATAATACGGTAAAGAGCATCATCATCAGCGTAAACGCGAGGCTTGCTTTTCTTGAAAATGAATCCATAAAAGAATTGTTAGAAATGGATGAGCTGAATTTCGGGGAACTTGGCATAGGGAAGAACAGCGACAAAAAGACGAAAACAGCTTTATTCATTGTCACACCCGATTCCGATAAATCCTACGCGTTTTTGGTCGGGTTGCTCTACGAACAGTTGATGCAGGAGCTTTATTTTCAGGCAGATACAAAGTATGGAGGCAGGCTTCCCATCCATGTCACCATGTTTTTGGATGAATTTTATAACACGCCGCTCCCCGATTCTTATCTGAATTTCTTAAGCACCATGCGGAGCAGGGAGATTTCCAACGTGATCGTAGTGCAGAATATAGCGCAGATTAAGGAACTGTTTAAGGATGGATGGGAGACCATACCGGGCAACGCCGATACCCTTGTTTATCTTGGCGGCAATGAGCAGTCAAGCCATAAGTACATCAGTGAATTGTTAGGGAAAAGCACCATAGACAAGCGCAGCAATGGGGAAACATTGGGAAAGCGCGGCAGTTCCAGCCGGAATTATGATGTTCTTGGACGGGAACTTATGACACCGGATGAAGTAAGGAAGCTGGATAATAAGAAATGTATTGTTCTGATCCGGGGCTGTGACCCTGTCATAGATTTTAAATTCAATACTTTCAAGCATCCCATGTTCAAACGGAGCGGTGACGGGGAAGGGAAGTGGTATATCCACCACCCGGAGAAGAAAAAAACGGTAGATATCATAGACAGGGAAACCGCAGAGCGTCTGGAAAAAGAAGCCGGGGAAAATGGAAATGTCATCATAACCACCATTAGCGCGGAAGAATTGATAAGCCTTGGGAATACAGCAACCAAAAATCCGGAGATTACTACAGACACAATATAAGCAATTACCAGATTTCAGATAGAGATAAAAACCAGCCTAAAGTAACCAGAAATAAGAGCAAAAGCAATAACCAGCCCATAAAGGAAATAGAGAACAAAGCAGCCAATAATCAAAATCATTGTAAAAAGAAAGGATTCAGCAATTATGAAAAGAGAAAATATAACCGTAACCACATTCACCAAAAAGAACAGGGTAAAGGACAAAGTAAAGAAACATATCGTACCCATGATGTCAAGCATCATCACAGCCGCATTCCTGTATACGATTCCCGTCCATGCATCAGGCGTATCGGAGGTCTTAAATCCCATCAACAACTTAAAGACCCTTGTGCTTGCCATTATCGGAGCAGTGGGCGTGATCATCCTTGCAAAGAACGTGATGGAGTTCGCGCAGGCATACCAGCAGCAGGATTCATCTTCCATGAACTCTGCCCTTAAGGGGATCGTGGCAGGTCTCATCATGGCAGGCATTTCCGCAGTGATGACTTTTCTTGGATTCTAAAAAGGGGGCATACTATGGAGATATTCAAGTTAGGGGATGACATCCTAGCACTGCTGGAAATGGTGCTTGGATTCTGGAATAACCAGATTAACCTTGTGTTCTCCCTGCTTGGGCAGTCACCGGTATCATTTAAGGGCGGTGGTCCATGGGCGGTAGTGGAGAATTTACAGCCATTGTTCGTAGGCGTGGGGAGCGGTCTTGTGGTGTTGTTCTTCGTGATAGGCTTCTGTGCGGAGAGCGTGGATATCAAAAACGAGTTTCGGTTTGAGGCAATGCTCCGTATGCTGATAAGGCTAGGGATAGCGCAGTGGCTTGTGGCAAACAACCTTACGATACTGAAAGCATTTTTCAGCAGTATCGGGGCTATGGTAAGCCATCTTGGGAATACCACCATGGCACAGGTCAGTATCGGTGTTGGGGAAGCGGAGATTATAGAAAATCTTGGCTTTGCAACAAGTCTTGTGTTCCTGATCTTATCAGTGGTGCTTTCCCTCATTATTTTAATATGCGGCTTCTTCATCATCTACACCGTATATTTCCGGTTCCTGAAGATCATGGTGATCGTGCCATTGGCGGCGATTGCATTTTCTACGCTTGCAGGAAACCGGACAGTGAGCAGCACCTGTGTAAGATACTTCAAGTATTTCTTATCGGTGGTGATGGAAGCGGTCACTATGGCGCTTGCTATTCTGATCTGCAATGCCTTTATCAGCGCAGGGCTTCCGTCCTTCACAGGCGGTTATGCGGATTGGGCACAAGTGCTTATCTACCTGTGTGAGATAACATTTACCATAGCTTTAACGGTGGGAGCCTGCAAAGGCGCACAGTCGCTTACCGGCAGAGCATTGGGATTGTAGATGTAGAACAGAAAAAATGGCAGAAAAACCAGTCCTGCCATACAAAAAAGCAGCAAGACCGGGAAGCGGCAGACAATATAAGCTGCATCCCGGCAGGAAGGAGAAAGATTTGATCATAGAAATAAACAAAGATATCGAGAAATATCAGGAGAGCGTGGCAATGGGGCTTACTGCAAAACAGCTTGTGTATTCCATCCTTGCTCTTGGAAGCGGCTGCCTGATCGTATTCTTACTGTATGAAAAGATAGGGCTGACCTTTAGCTGTTACGTGGCGGTGCCTATCGTTGCGCCTATTGCATTGTGCGGTTTTTATTCCTACAATGGCATGGGATTCCGGGAAGTGTTCATGCGCTATATGCGGAGCATTTTCAGGAATAAAACGCTTGTGTTTAAATCCAGCGGCTACCGGGAAATGATATCGGAGATAAAGGCAAAAGAGGAAGCGGAAAAGAGGACGGAGGTAAGGAAGACAAAAGAGGAACACAGGCGGATGCGGAGGGAAAAGCGCAGGGATGCGGTAAGCAGAATAATAAAGAAATCCATACGGAAAAATGGAAAGAAGAGGAAAGGGAAAAGTGAATAAATGCAGTGATTTTATAGCTATTTCAGCCTGTATGTGCTATACTATTGTTACCATCAGGAAAGGAGAGATTTTCAGATGCTTGTAAGGGAAGACAGGGCATGGGATTATGCTGTAGGGATGATAAAGGTGGACGGTCTTGAGCCTACGCCGGAAATGAAGAAGCTGATCGAACAGGAAAAGCGTGGTGAGATCACCATGGAGCAGGTAAGGGAGGCTTTAGACCAGAGATACAAGATGAAACAGTAAGGGGGATGGCTTATGCGTGACCCATATTTTTACCCGGATACGGAAATCCTGAAAAACCGGCTTGGCATCATGGATGACAAAAAACTCCGGGAGGCGGAGGCGGACTATGCTTCCCTGAACCTTGCGGAGCTTGCAAGGGATGATACTGTCCGGGTGTTTGACTTTGCCACCCTCTGCCAGATGCATTACAGGATATTCCGGGATATCTATGAGTGGGCTGGAAAGCCGCGTATCGTAAATATAGAAAAGGTGGAGGAAGCCCTTAATGGTATCTCTGTGGAATATTCCGACGTATTTGACATAGAAAAGGATGCAAAGGCTGTCCTTACGGATATGAACCTTTATGGATGGAGAAAGGCATCCCTGGAAGAAGCAGCAAGGAGTTTTTCGGATTTTATGGCGCGGCTCTGGAAAGCGCATCCGTTCCGGGAAGGGAACACAAGGACGGTCGTTACCTTCTGCGCCATGTTCATAGAGGAACAGGGCATTTACATTGAAAGCGAACTGTTCAAGGACAATGCAAAGTATATGAGGGATGCACTGGTGGCGGCGAGTGCTGTTTTTTCAGACCTAGGCGACAGGCGCAAACCCGAATACCTCTACCGGATCGTGGAGGATGCGCTGGGAAGGGGAAAGAAGATAAAAGAGGATGCAGTCCGCAGGATAAGGGAAGCCGGGCTTGCGGCAGGGGAAGAACAGGTGCGGAAGGTCATCTTCTGGGATAGAAGGGAAAGAAGACCTCACAGCGCAGAAGAGATACAGCGGTTTTTGAAAGAGAAGAAAAGGGAAGTTCCCGGAATGGAAAGATAAAGGAATATAAGACAGGCAGGACACACTTAAATGCAGCTTTTAGGTGTGTTTTTTATTGGAATATTTTCACGTGCAGTCAGCCAGCCCAAAACGAGAGTACATAAGAAAGATTGGAATTGACAGAAGAGATTTAAATGAATCAAATAGAGACAGACAACAATAATCAGACCCGGAAGGGAGTGCGGAAAACTCCCTTACCGGGATTTTCTGTATATGAGAAACGGACAGCAAAAATAAAATGCAGTTTCAGTTCTCCATTCCCTTCCGCCAGAAAGGAAGGAGCAGACAGATTGAGATTATTTCAGGATAAATTTTCTATCTACAAAAAGGCAGGGGAGCCTATATACAAAACCCCTAAAAGCGTGCAGGAATGCATTGAACTACTTAAGATTGCGCCGGACGGTATCTTTGAGGTGGCAGGCAACCGTTACAGCAAAAGCTACCTGTTTTCGGACGTGAACTACAACACCACCAGCGAAGGGGAGCAGGTGCGGATATTTGAAAGCTACTGCAAGTTCTTAAACGCTATGGATGTAGAGTTTAAGATCACCATCAATAACAAGAACCGGAACATGAAAGCCCTGCGTGAAAAGGTACTGTTCCAGAAAAAGAATGACGGGAATGATGCGGAGCGTGACTGCTATAACAGTATCATGGAGAAGAAGATTATGGAAGGAAAGCAGGGGATCGAGCAGGAGCGTTACCTTACCATTTCCATCATCAGGAAGAATTATGAGGAAGCAAAGGCGGCTTTCGCCAGCCTTGAAGCGGTATTGCAGAAAGGATTCGGGGAATTAGGGAGCAGCCTTGCCACCTTAAACGGAGTGGAACGCCTGCGCGTCCTGCATGATTTTTACCGTATGGGAGAGGAAGAGCATTTTTTCTTTGATTTTGAAGAGGCGGTAAAGGTATGCAGGGATTATAAGGATGACATCTGCAACAGCATGTTAAAGTTTTACCCCACTTATATGCAGGATGAAAAGAGATTCGCCAAGGCGCTTTTTATCAAGAAATATCCCAGTTCCCTGTCAGACCGTTTCCTTACGGAGCTTGCGACTGTTCCGGCGCATACCATCATCAGCATTGATGTAGCCCCTATTCCAAAAGATGTGACCACCAGCACCTTACAGAAGAAGTATATGGGGATTGAGAGTGACATCATCCGCCAGCAGAGGGTGAGGAACAAGAATAACGATTTCTCTTCGGATATCTCCTATAACAAAAGGACGGAGAAACAGCAGATAGAAGAGATCATGGATGATGTAAGGGAGAATGACCAGAGGCTCTTCTACGTGGCAGTGACCATCATCATCAAGGCAGACACAAAAGAAGAACTGGAAGCGACAGAGGAAACTTTGGTGACTATCGGGAAAAGAAATTCCTGCCAGATAGAAGCGCACTATTTAAAGCAGAGGGAAGCACTGAATACTGCGCTTCCAATCGGCGTGCGTCAGGTAGAGACTATGAGAACCTTAATGACACAATCATTAGCGGTACTTATGCCCTTTAACGTGCAGGAACTTTATCTTCCGGGGAAGGGCGGCACTTACTATGGTGTAAATCAGGTCAGCCGGAACATCCTTTTCGGCAACCGGAAGATGCTGGTAAACGGGAACGGATTTATCTTTGGCGTACCCGGCTCCGGGAAATCCTTCTTTGCAAAGATGGAGATGGGGAATGTATTCCTTAATACGGATGATGATATTATCGTGATCGATCCCCAGCATGAGTATTTCGACATTGCTAAGAGGTTCGGCGGTCAGGTGGTGGTTCTCTCCACTTATACAGGGAACTATATCAATCCTATGGCTCTGCCGGAAGATGTGTCGGATATTCAGGGGATTGTGGCGGAGAAAGGGGAGTTCATGCTGGGCATCTGTGAGCAGTGCATGGGGGAAGCGTTAAATTCCCGGCAGAAATCCATCATAGACAGATGTGTACGCCTGCTCTATCAGGAGATCAAAGAGGAATGCATGAGGAACCGGGGCAGGCAGGAAGGAGAGAAAACAAAGACCTTATGGAAGCAGAAAACCCTCAGAGACTACTACGAGATTCTTATTACACAGCCGGAGATGGAGGCAAAGGAGCTTGCCCTTTCACTGGAATTGTTTATCGGCGGTTCCCTGAATATTTTCGCTCATGAAACCAACGTGGATATCGATAACCGTTTTCTGGTCTATGGCATCCGGGATATGGGAAAAGAATTATCCGCCATCTCCATGCTTGTCATGATGGAGAATATCGGCAACCGGATCATGGAGAACGCAAAGAGGGGCAGGGCTACATGGCTCATAATTGATGAGTTTCATGTGCTTCTGGATAAGGAGTATTCCGCAAAATACTTATTTTCTCTATGGAAGAAGGTGCGTAAGCTGGGCGGTCTGTGTAGTGGTATCACGCAGAACGTCCTCGATATGTTACAGAATTATACCGCCACCACTATGCTTGCCAATTCGGAGTTTGTGGCACTCCTCCGGCAGGCTCCTACCGATCTTGAAAAGTTATCGGAAGTTATCAATATCAGCCCGGAGCAGCTTAAGTTTGTCCGGGGAGCGCAGAGCGGAACAGGTATCTTAAAGCATGGAAACATGGTCGTGCCTATGGATATCACTGTAGAGAAGGACAGCCCGATCTATAAATTATTTTCCACAAACCCCTTTGAGGACGGAAGGGAGGCTGACCATGAAGAAAACCATTGAGAAAGCCCTGATGGAATTTCTGTCAGATGTAAGGACTACGGGGGAAGAGAGGAAGAAGGGAATCCCCCTCATCACATTTGTATATAAGGAAGAGGATAAGGCAGTGCTGCTTGCGGCGCTGCCTTTGCCATTGGCGGATATCCAGACGGAAAAGACAATACCGGTCGGGAAAGAAATTTTATACCGGGTAGACTTTTTTAAAGAAGGGGAAGCGAAAAATTCATTTGGTGTTCTGCCGGCGATCAAAGAATCTGCCACATTTTTAACGCTCCTTGAAGCTGCCATCAGGAGCGGAGATAGGAAAGCCGGGTATCAGGGGCTGTGCGATTACCTGAAATTCCACAATGCCTTATGCGGACTGGAAGCACTTGCGGAAGGGGAGATTGCCTTTGCTAAAAAGATGCAGAAAATGGGAAGCGATAATAAAGCACCAACAGAAAAATGCTGTGAATCAGCAGTAGCAGAGCAGAATAGATATTCTATTGTTAATACTGCATATTACAAAGAAGTCCTCTCCTATGTGCAGACAGGCAGGGATATCTTAAATGCCTGCCCTGCTGGAACGTCCCTGCCGCCTTTCCCTGACCGCAGTGCATTTATGGCAAGGTGGTATCGGGAGAACGGATAGGGGTAGCCTATGAGGATAAAAAGGACGGACAGGGATTTCACAGTCAGGCGCAAAGCAGACAGGAAGATCCATTACGCAGGGCAGGGGAAGAAATATACGGAGAATACTGTAAGTTTTTCTCCGAAAGAGAAGCTGGATGCGCTGAAGCAGAAGAATTTTCCGGGAGCGGGCATAGGAATAATGGGGCAGACGCAGGTACAGAAGCATACTGGAGTTAATGGAAATACAGATTTTGAGACAAGTGATACAGTAAAATCCTATCAGCAGGAGTATGGGAGCAGTACAGGCGGAAGAATTAGAAACAGAGGCGGAGATTTGGCTGTATATGGAAATCTACATGTGAGGAAACCGTTTCAGAAATACAGGAAAGAATCTGCTCCATATGATAAGAAATCAGACGGGAACAGTCAGGCACAACAGAGTCAGCATTCAGAAGGGAATCAGCAGATACAGCAGGAGATACAGAAACCTTCCGCTTACCATGAAACTGCCATAAAGACAAAAGAGCCGGTGCTTCACAGGAAAACAGACATCCCATCCGGCATTAAGGGGACAGATAATTTTAGCTTGAAGGAACGCAGAAGGAGAAAAGAAAAAGTACAAGAGCAGAAATCAGCAGAAAACTCCAAAATATATAGGAAACCCCGTACCGGGGAATCCCGGCAGGGAAAAGCAGGGGATAATTATTCTGTAGACAGTACAGCCGGAGTAGCTTCTGCCAGTGGGAGCATCCAGTCTTTTTCTGATAAAAGGGATGAGCAGATTTCCAGATATAAGAGAAAGAAATTTTTTGATGCAGGAAAGAAGAAATACAGCCAGAGGAAAAGTAGAAAGGAGAATACAGGCAGAAGAGCAGATAAAAGCAGAGAGACAGAGACAAATGCGGTAAAAATGCAGAAAGCAAAGGAATACCAGACAGAAATACAATTGCTTCCAATGCAGGGTGCAGGAGAATCGGCTTCCTTGCAGAAGCAGAATGCTCTTTCTGCAAATGATACCAATGCCAGCCATATCAGAAAAAGAGACGCCGGTGATTCCATCCGCCAGCGTGATGGGGATATCACTGGCAGGAAGGATAAAGCAGGCAGGAAAGATAAGAATAGTAAAAAGACTAAGGGAAAAGAGAAAGATACTAAAAAGGATAACAGCCATAACAGAGGTAAAAGCAGAAAGGACAGGGCAGCCGCATTCCGGCTGCTTTCCTATGCTTCAGATAAATTTTCACAGGGAGAACAGAAGGACAGCCTGTTAAAAGTGGCAAAGGATTTACTGCTTGGGAAAATAAAAGCAGTCGCAGTAAATGTGTTTCTTTCTATGGGCGCGGCACTTTTACCCGTCCTTATCCCTGTTTTTGTCATGGTGCTTATCATTACCCTGCTATTCAATTCCCCGTTTTCCATCCTGCTCCCGAAACTGTCAGAAGAGCCGGGAGCGGTGGAAATCCTTACAGAATATACAGAAGATTTTAGGGAGACAGTACAGGAAGAGCTTGCTGATCCCGGCAGAGGGGATGAAACGGAGTTGATCTATGAAGATTATGAGGGCGATGGGGAACCGGACAACATGGCGGATATCCTCATGGTCTATATGGTAAAGCATGGTTTTGGCGATACTGCAACGGTAATGACGCAGAAGAATAAAAGGGCATTGAAAGATACTTTTGACGAAATGACTTTGCTGGATATTTCCTATCGCACAGAAGTAGTAGAGCAGTCCTATGAGGAAGAAGATTTCTACGGGAATGTCACCATAAAGACGGAGGAAGTGGAGATAAAGATTAAGGAAGTCCGCATCACGCTTCTTACCAGTGAGGATATCATCAGGACAGGAATATTTACGGAAGAAGAAACAGAAATTTTACGCTATCTGATGTCACCGGAGATACTGGAAACCATAGAAGGTCTGACAGGCGGCTATGGAAGCCCCGGAGCAGGGAGCCTTACACCGGAGGAAGCGGAACGCCTGAATCTTGGCGGCGATATCGGCTCGCAGGCAGTAAAGAATGCCCTTGAAAGGCTTGGGAAGCCCTATAGCCAGGCAAAGCGTGACAGCGGTGATTATTACGATTGCAGTTCCCTCACCTATTATTCTTATAAAGAGGCAGGTATTACCCTTTCTTATCATGGTTCTAACACTGCTGCGTCACAGGGGCAGCTTTTATCCGACAGGGGATGTGAAGTTGCCTATGAGGATATCCAGCCGGGAGATTTGATCTTCTACAGCTTTACCAGAAATGGAAGATACCAGAATATTTCCCATGTGGCAGTATACGCCGGGAATGGTTATCTTGTGGATGCATCTTCATCAAAGGGCTGTGTGGTGTTCCGTCCGGTCTATTCTACAGGAAAGATTGTCATGTGTGGGAGACCGTCATGGCTGTAGGAAAATATAAGGCAATACAGAACAGGAAAGGGGGTGAAGGATGAAAAGCATTATCTGTACGAAAGAAATCTACCGGGAGATTGTACCAAAGATCATACAGGATGAAGCATCGTGGAGCAGGTTTTTAAACTTTTCAGCCATCCATTATAAGATGGGATTTGAGAATGCCAGCCTGCTCTATGCCCAGAGACCGGATGCGACAATGGTAGAAACTTATGCCGGGTGGAGAGAAAAAGGAAGGTATGTACGCAGGGGCAGTAAAGGGATCGCAGTCATAGAATCGGGATATTGCAGACCCTATGTAGACCATGTATTTGATATTTCCAACACCAACGGAAGGGGCAGACCGGAGATATGGAGACTGGATAAAGAAAACGAAAGGGAAGTCCTTAATTTGCTCCATGCAAAATCTCCCAATATACAGGGCTATGTAAGGGAAGCAGTGGAGAGTGAAATCTACAGCGAAAAACAGAAGTATATCGAAAATATCAGCGATTTGTGCCGATACCATGATTCCCAAAATCCGGAACATATCTACGATATCACAAAAGCAGTGATCCAGAGCGCACAGTATATGACAGCGGTACGCATCCGGGCAGAGCCGCCGCCTGTTTCTTCCCTGCTTCCTGTGCTTGCCACTGCCCCAAGGCTTATGGTATATGGTCTGTGCAGTACCGCACTCTCTGTAGCTGGACAGGTGCTTATGGGAATAGAAAATGTATTTGAGATGAAGAAGGAAAAAGAGCGTCCAGTAATGGAATATGGGAAGGAGCAGGGAATTGGAACAACAGACAGAAAACACGACAAAGGAATCGCCGGACAAAGCATACCAGCCATCCGGCATCAGCCTCACCAGAACACAGATACTTTTAAGCGGCAGGGCAATGGAAGCCATAAAAGAACTGAAAAGGCAGGATATGAACAGCTATCGCTATCTTTTGATGGAGGATATGCTTTTTGCGACTGCGGAAGGGCTTTGTAGAGAGTTGGGAGATATGGCAGATGTTGTGGCAGGATATCTTAAGGAATTTTACAAAAGAGAGATGAACTCTGAAAATGCCATAAACCATATGGGTGCGGAAACGTAAACGGACAGCACCATCCGGCGGAGCCGGAAAAATGTTTCAGAGAAAATCTTTGGTAGTTAGAAAACCTGAAAAACATATGAAAAATACCTTCAGGCGGAAAGTGCTGAAAAATAGGGGCGCTATAAATGCAGTGGCGCAGAAAGAGGCAGAAATGAAGGAAAATAGTGTAGCAAACAATACAGTAAATACAAATCATCTGAACATCAAAGTAACCGTAACACCGATGAAGGAAAGTGAGGGCTGCCTTAAAGCAAATGCCTCAATCATCCTGAATGATGTATTTAAAGTAACCGGAATCCGTATCGGTATTTCACAGAAAGGCAACATATTTGTTTCCATGCCAGACTACAAGACCGGGCGGCTGGATGATAACGGAAAGGATATCTATCAGGATATTGCGTACCCTGTAACAAGGCAGTTCCGGCAGGAATTGTATGATCAGATTGTGAAAGAGTTCAATGCTGTTATGGGTGAGGGAGGACAGGAAGTATGAACATTAGGGAATACTACGCAAGAGCTAAAAAATAGCCATACAGGGTGGAGCCCAAAGGCGAACCGATGGTTCGCAAAGAAAAATCAGTGGAGCGGAACTACGTTCCGCTCTGGATTCCCCGGCGTGGAATAATCACAGTTGACTTTGCACTGTATGACCGAGCAGAACGGTATCTGAAAGAGCATTTAGGGAGCGACAACAAGCTAAGACCGAAAGCATGGAAAGCCGAAGTTGCCGAAGCTGAAACAGTCAAGAAGTGTGTGGAACAGGCAATACCACCGACCAAACAGAAAAAGGAAAAACAGAAAGGCATAGATATGTCGTTATAATCATTTACAGTGGGAAAGCTATCATAATTTTCCCGTTTTGACATTCAGACGGAAAGGAAAAGATTTCGCGCTATGTAATTAGCTGTCTAATGTAACAAACTTTCATACAGCATAAGCCTTCCGGTTTCGGAGGGCTATTTTTCTGAAATGCTTGAAAAAGGCTTATTTTGCGGGATTTCTTGCAGTAGAGATTATTCTTTTCATCACATTTTTAAGAATAGAAGCGCGTACATTTTTAGAGGCTTTAAACATTGCGGCGGCCTTGCCCGGAAAAATGCACACCCTTTTGAAAGATTGAAGAATAAGAAAATATCCGCTAAAAAGTATCTCATGGCGCATTTTAGAAACAAGATATTTTTTAGCGGATATTATTTGCTTTAACGGTGGACGTGTAAGCGCTATTCTCGCAGTTCTTTGTTGACCAAATAACAATCGCCATACCCTGTTTTCTCTAAAAACAGTTCTTTGCAGTCGGTAAAGCCGAGCTGGGTAGGCGAACATACCATAACGCGAGCTAAGGGCGTTCTGTTTGCTTATATAGCGGTCATTATGTTCATGTACGGTAAAGAAGCAAGAAATAGACCACCAGCACCACGCTATTCCGAAAAAAACAAAAGACAAGTATTGTGGAAATGTGTATAACAGAATATGGAATTATGGATAACTCTATTCACAGGACATGGAAAAGCTAAAGTGCAGCTTTCCCACGTCCTGCAAACTTAAGTTACCAACAATTCCTTGAGATAGCCAGTTATACACATTCCCACAAATCCAAAATTTTCCTCAAATCGCTTGAAAATAGAGGTTTCTTATAGAAAAAGTTTGGATTTCTCAAATATCTATTTAGGGTATTGCCTTATAACCTACATAGTGTTAATATAATTACATACCTACAAAATGTTGAGGTGAAAAGGAGGACAATATGGCAAAGCAAATTTCGGAATCCGAACTGGTACTAATGAAAATCATTTGGAAGAATGGAGGAGCGGCTTTATACTCCCTCATCATGGAGGAACTGGAAAAAGATAAAAATGAATGGAAAAACAACACTGTACTTACTTTGCTTTCCCGGCTGGGCGAAAAAAAGTTTTTGAAAGTCAAGAAAATCGGCAGACGGAATGAATATGTGGCTACGGTAACAGAAGCAGAATATCAGACCATGCAGACACATAGTTTTCTTGATAAAGTCTATGGTGGGAATGTAAAAAATTTAGTGTCAACATTGTTGCGGCAGGATATTCTTTCAGCAGACGAACTAAAAGAGATAGAATCATTTTGGAGAAAAGAAAATGAATGAGTTTATTAAAGTTTTATTGTCATTGACCGTTTCCGGTACACTACTGTTGTTGCTCATTTTAGGATTGAAGCAGTTTTACAAAAATAGATTTAGCAGGCGTTGGCAGTATTATATTTGGATAATTGTTGTATTTCGGTTTCTGCTTCCATTTACACCCGATACTACGATTGTTGGTAGTCTGTTTGAAAAATTGGGTACAACTTCAATAACGAATGAGAATCCCATAAATTTTAATATGCCAGTTAAAGCAAATATAGGCAATAATGAAAGGGAACAGGAACGGGAAAATGCGAATATAAATACCACTACTGTTATACATAATTCGCTAAATGTCTATACTGGTATTTTTCTTGTATGGGCAGTATTGGTATTAGTCCTTTTTGTTCGTAAGATAACGCTTTACCAAGGATTTACCCAATATATCAAAGCGGGCAATACAGAGGTATCTGATATTAAGACCTTGAATTTACTATCCGATTGTGAAGAAAAACTGAACATTAAAGCAGGAGTAGAATTATATCGTAATGTGCTGATTACTTCGCCTATGTTGATTGGCTTCTTTCGCCCAAGTATTGTGTTGCCTGTTGGGGAACTGGAAGATAAGGAATTATCTTATATCTTTGTGCATGAGTTAATTCACTACAAGCAGAAAGATATGTTTTATAAGTGGTTGATACAGATTGTTGTCTGCATCCACTGGTTTAACCCTTTTATTTATCTGTTGGAAAAAGAAGTAAACAAATCTTGTGAATTGTCATGTGATGAAAAGGTCATATCCATACTTGACGATAAAGCAAGGCGTGAATATGGGGATATACTGATTTCTTTTTTAAAGTCGAATAATCTTAACAAAAGCTCTTTGGCTTCCGTTACCTTGACAGAGAGCGCAGAACAAGTAAAAGAAAGGTTAGGTGCAATTATGAATTTCAAAAAAAAGACAAAGTTAATCACCATAATATCGCTTGTGGCAGCATTCCTGCTTTCCGCTGGAGGATTTGCTATGGGGGCGTATGCGGCACAGCCAACACCCCGAGAAAATAGAATGGATTTAGCGGAGGATATTGTGGTACAAGAAAATAACATCGGAATAAAAGAAACCATGTCAATTATCCATGAAAGTGCGGATATTCTTTATTACGAAAATGGAAGTCCATATATACATGACATACTAACGAACAATACGGATAAACGCATTACGGAAACAGAGTATTGTATGTTAGCTTATAACGAGAATGGTTCACCATTAAAGTTACATTGGAATTTTCTTGATAGCAGTACAGAGTGTAGTTATGAAAATCTTGTTAGGACAAAAACAAGCATTTTGCCAAATCAAACAGAAGGTTATAATGGTGGCTGGTCATTGTATGACGGTGAGCTAACGGAAAATATGCCAAAGGTTGAAAGTGGTGAAACGGATGATGTCACATACGCACTATTTTGTTTAAAACAAGTTGTTTTTGATGACGGAACAATTTGGAATAATCCGAACTATGATAGTTGGTTTAAGGATTATATGGGGAAAAAGATAAATATAGACGAATTACAAAGTTATTATCCGCATAATTACGAGTTAGAATTAGACTGAAAACAATCATAAATCACTGTACCCTTTTGGGAGGAAAGGAGGGAGTTTTCTATGGCTTGCACAAAAGTATACAAAGAATATCATATCACCGGTGTCTAATGAAGCAAACTTTCATACAACATAAGCCTTCCGGTTTTGGAGGGCTATTTTTTCGCAAGTCTTGAAAAAGGTAGTTAAGAGAGCTTTTGGAAAGGAAAAGATTTCGCGCCTTAAATGGAGCATTTCGCGCTATGTAATTAGCTGATAAAGTATTGGTGACGATATATAAAAATATGGATATATATGTTTTGAAAGGAAGAAATGATATATGAGGATTGCAGTTTGTGATGATGACCGGGCAATCCGGGACGAAATTTCCCGGCTGGTAAAAAAGCAGATGCCAGAAGCAGATATTGCGGCATACCAGTCAGGGGAAGAAATGATAAGTGCCGGAGAAGATTTTGATATTTCCTTCCTTGATATTGAAATGGGAAAAGTATCCGGTATGGATATAGCAAGGCATATCAGGGAGAAAGAAGCAAGCCTTACACAAAGGAGCATTCTTATTTTTGTGACAGGATATCAGGAATACATGGAGGAGGCGTTTGATGTAAACGCTTTCCATTATCTGATAAAGCCCATTGATCCGGAAAAGTTTGCAGAGGTTTTTGATCGGGCAAGGAAAGAAATGTCAGCTTTTGACGAGCAGAATAAAAAACAGATCATGGTTAAAACCTCTGGCATACAGCAGAAAATATGGCTGAGAGATATTTATTATATAGAAAGCGGCAACAAAAAAGTGATTATCCATACAACGGGTGGGATATTGGAAGTTTATGGAAAAATGGAAGAATTTGAAAGCAGTTTGGGAAATAGTTTTTACCGCTGCCACAGGTGTTATCTTGTCAATATGGAGAAAATCTCCGCTTACAGTATGGGCAATATACAGGTGACAAATGGGGATAATCTGCTCTTTGCAAGGAAGAAATATTCTGATTTTATCAAAAACTATATGCGCTACGTAAAAAACGGAGGGATCGTCAATGTCTGAAATGCTTTTGATTCCGATTTTTATTTATCTGACTGACAGTATAGTAAGCGGTTTTTATGCAATGAATTTTCTGAAAGAAAAATACAGGAAAGGGGTTACGCTGGCAGTATGGGGTACAGTTTGGTTCCTTCTTGAGATTGTGGTGTTTGAAATATTGGGTGGCAGATTTCCGGTCGGGGAAGTTGCAGGGATAGTCTTAAATGTTTGTATCCTGCTGTTTATGCAGCTTCTTTTCTTTGAAAAGGATATGCAGAAACAGCTTTTTGTTACTTTTAGTTATATGGCAGGAAAAGAAACAGTGAAATATATGGTTCATGTATTTGCGGTTGCATTGAGTGGACTATGGGATCAGATTATGGGGTGTTTCATTGCGGAAGAGAGCATAAATACGGTAGAAAAAGCGTTGGGCTGGATCAAGATATCGAATACTTTTTTCGTAGCCTTGTATGTACTGTTTTATACACTGCTGTTGTATGGATATTTATCTTTGTTAAGCAGAAAATTTGTAAAAAAAGAGTACCCGTTGCAGAAACATGAGAACATTTTTCTGATTTTACCCTGTGTTGCGGCATTGTGTATTTCGGTGCTGGTCAAGATGGTGGTTATATCGGTTGAAAATGGAATGACGGTAATCATTTATGATACCGTTCCGGCGACAAAATTCCTGATACCTGTGATTTGTGCGCTGTTGCTCTCTACCATTATTGCAAGTGTCGTGCTGTTCCAGAAACTGCTGCAGTACAACGAGGAAACGAGGAGATGTGCCATACTGGAAAATCAAGTGCTGCAGATGCAGAGAGAGGTTGTGGAAATACAGGATATCTATACGGATATGCGCGGACTCCGGCATGATATGAGGAGTCATATAGCGAATGTCTCTCTGCTTGTGAAAAGTGCGGTGGGTTCAGTAAGTGAAGAACTGGAAAGCTATATCGGTAAAATGGAGGAAACTGTCAGCCGGTTGGATTTTACCTGTCAGACGGGAAATCCGATCACAGATATTATCATCCATCAAAAAGGGCAGGAGGCGGAGAAAAAACAGATTCCATTTCAGGTTGACTTTACTTATCCGTCAAAACTGTTGATCGATGTTTATGATGTTGCTGTTATCCTGAACAATGCACTGGAAAACGCCATAGAAGCGTGCGGCAGGGTGATATGCGGTGATGGTGCGGTAGAAAAACAGATAAAGTTATTTTCTTATGTAAAAGGTAATCTGTTTTTTATAGAAGTAGAAAATGATTTTTCCGGGGAAGTTGTAATGGAGAAAGAGAGCGGCCTGCCCATTAGCAGCAAGGTAAATGGCAAGCTGCATGGTCTTGGATTATCAAATGTTCAGAGATGCGCCAGAAAGTATAAGGGCGATATTGACATTGTAATTTCTGATTCGAGCGGCAGAAAGAAATTTACCCTTACGGTTATGATGAATGGAAAACCTGTAGCGGAAGCGTAATGACATACTGGAAATTTCGCACCCAAAAAGGAGCAGTTCGCGCCAAACCTATGAAAAATTTGTGCCAAGAGGCGATAAATACAAAGACAGCATTCTGGTGTGCTGTCTGCTGCAAAAAATTTGAATAGAGAGGAGAAGGAATGTATGTCAGTTGGTATTTCAGACAGGATTTCTGCATATCAAACAACATTTTCCGGGAGGGATAGGAAGACGCTGGCGGCGCAGGGGGCATTAAGAATATTATCGGGAACGGGAAGCAACAGTCGGGACAGCCTAAGTCTTTCTGACAGTGCAGGGAGTTTTTCAAAGAAATCCATAGCGGCACTGATAGACAAAAGTGCAAATGTATCTGCAAGTGAATTATCCTTTTATTTTGCAAACTATAATAATCCAAGCGCTATTCTGGATGCGATCAACTTTGGGGAGAATGTGTCCTGTGGATATAATCCTGATTTTAAGGATTATGGTGTTATGTATTTTGATTATAACGGAAGCAGACAGGTTGTGCCAAATTATGCGGTGCCGAAAATCAACGCAAATTCTATGTCAGGTATTCATGCTGTAAACAATTCTCTGGTTTTAAAGAATAAAAGCTATTACGCATGGACTGCATTAAATGGTAGCCGATACGCATGGGCTGTTAATAACGGTATAATCGGATATGTACAATCAGAATCATTATTAGCAGAGAATAGGGGCACCAATTATAGGATGGAAATGGGAAAAGCAGGAGATATTTTGTCTACATTGGCACAGGGAAGGAGTCTGTGGGGCGAATTATACAGCAGGAAGGAAGTTTTATCGACTTGTGAGAAAGTCGGGATAACCCCAGGGTTCTTTTCCATAGATGCAGGCGCTGGGAAGCATACCTATATCCTGCAGGAATCTGGTAACGTAATAAATGTGGATAAGAACATTGCGCGGTGGAATAACATGAATTGGATAGAGATTGGCTATAAAGAGGGGGACACATTTTCTATTTATGGCAATGAGTATGCCATAGACAGCAGCGGACATATCCATGTTTCAGTAGATGATACGTTTACATCAACTGATGTTATTTTTCCAAAGCGTTCCACGCAATAGATTTTGAAAGATCATTTTTGTTAAGAGAGAGGAGAAAGCATGATGCAGGTAGGATTAAGTAATTACCAGTTTGGGAACAGCAATGTGGTGGAGAGAGCAAACAATAAAAAGGCGGAGAAAAAAACAGAGGACAAATACGCCAGCGTATCCGCATATCAGGCATACTTGAAGGATAAGTACCCTTGTTTATCGGCTTCTAACTATAAGGTGACGATATCACCGGCATTATTGGAGAAATGTATAAGAGATCCTGAAAAAGCAGAACTGTTGGAAAAGAATTTGGAAATTTTACCGGGTTGTCATCAAAATATGATAGCAGCATGGAACGCTTTAGGAGCAGATGTAAAAAATGAAGAATGGATTTTTTATGAAGACGGTACTGCCGGGCTGAGTCCTAATATGTATGTTACTAACAGCAATTCATCATCAGATAGCAGCGTTGAGGATAAAGTGCCGGAGAAAAAAGGTCAGAGAAAGAAAACTTCCCCACAGGGGCATTATGAAAAGAGAAAACTCCTAAGAGAGCAGTTTGAGGAGCGGCTGGCAGAGAAAGAGTATCTGAAAGATCAGATAAAAGAAAAAGAAATGAAGAAAGAACTGCTTAAAGAAAGTGTTTTATCAAAAGAACAAAATGCGGGCAGGTTAATCGAACGATATGAAGCCAATATTTTGACATTATAATTTGCTAAAAAGAATATAGGGAAGTGAGAAATCTATGCAAGTCAATAATAATACTACTTATTTAAATGTGCCATAAGTAAACAAGATGATAGAAAGAATGTAACTACGACTGTGGATAGGATGTATCGGTAGTACATATGGATTGTAGACAGTGGGTTTGCGGTAAATATGTGCGTACTTGGCAGGTGGCTGATACCGCAGTCCTCTGGTGATATGTATATGTATCAGTTCGGAAAAGATTTATAAACCCATTGCCTTATATGCTCCTTTTCATTGCAGGGGAACAGTCTGTTACATGGTATTGGTTCAGCTTGTGTTAAAAAACTAAAAGAAATCTATGTAATTATGAGTGGAAAGCAGGATCAGGGGGAAGCCTCTGTTCCTGTTTTTTGTCCTATCTATGTGTTAATGGACAGTGTATCATAATTAAGCGAGTAATTTTAGAGAGGGAATGTTATAGTTATAATTTCAGATGTAGTGCTTGGTTTTTGCTGATAAGGTAGATGCAGTTTTTATGTAATTATCCTACAGTTATGCAGGATAGCAAATGAGTTTCAGATTTTATATACTATAGATTAACAGGTGTAAATGCCTATGATGACATATGATCCGTTTTGGCGGATGATGGACGAAAGAAGGATATCAACATACAGCCTTGAAGTAGATTATGGATTTAATAAAGCGTTCATCTACCGTTTGAAGCATAACAAAAACATGACCCTGTCATCTATTGACTACATCTGCGATGTATTTTCCTGCTCAGTTGAGGATGTGGTAGTACATATCGGAATTAAGGAAGCAGCGGAGGTTATCGCCTGAATGCAGGTGACAGGTAAGTACAGTCAGTTAAATTTATGTTTATGGCAAGCGGCAGATTCCGGGGATGCGTGACTGCTGCTTTTTGCAGTGGAGGAAAAATTTTGTTTTACGGAAGGGCAGGGATATATATGCAGGCAAAGAGGGAGGTGAAAATTCCAAAAAGAAACTGTTAATTGCTTATAGGAGAATAAGGAAAATAAATGGAGCGTTTTTCATGCGGAAAATACTATGACAGGATTGGAGGAAATGTCAGGAAGATACGGATGGAAAAGGGATTGACACAGGAGAGGCTTGCGGAGGAAACGGAGTTGTCTTTAGCGGCAATCCAGAAATTAGAGGCAGGGCAGAGTGGATCTAGGATTGAAACACTCATAAGGATTGCGATTACACTTGGAGTATCGCTGGATATCCTTACGGATATCAGTGAGGCAGATGAGAAGTACAGGTTTCAGCAGGAGGCGGCATATCTGCTGTTTAAAGATAAAACTGTCAGTGAGATTAAATATGTTACAGCGGTGGTTGATTCCATATTTAAGTATAAGCAGGAATTTTTGGATTGATTTTTGCAGACAGGTAAATAAGAAGAAAAATATCCAAAATATATATAAGAACGGAAAATGATTCAGGAACAGAGTTTTCCGCCCAATTAGGGAATGCCCGAAGAAATAAAGGTCTTTGGGTATTTTTTTATGCGGAAATTTCGTAACCCCTATAAAGATAGGTAAGATTTTGCGAAAATACTTACTTTTATGAGTAAAAAAATAGGGCGGATTCTTTTATCCTATAAATAGGCTTTCCGCCTGAATGTAGGAAACTTGACAACTGAATACCAGTATGCAGCGGCTTTAAGAGGTTTTCCCTTGAATAAGTTGCACCGGACAATCAGCTTCGCGAAGACCAGCCTGCCCGTATGGGTAAAACGAAGGATCGTAACAGGAGAAGGAAGGCAGCGAGCGGCATCTGGTGCGGGGCTTTCTGTGGCGGAAAGCCCTAAGGGGAGCCATAATGATACTTCTGCCCGGTGAGGGCAGCTGGAACAGCACGCCGGAGGACGGATGGGGAGAGGAAAGCGTTTCCCATTGCGGACTATGAAGCGGCTTAGCCAGCCGCGCCTTGCATACTCCCTGCCAGTAGGGGGCTGGGCAAATGAAAATCCCGTAGGGGTACTGGCATTTTAAGGGATTATTAGATTTTTATAAGGAAGATGGCAAGGCAGGATCAATTATCTTATGCAGATTAAAAGCAGCCATTCCATGAAAGTGCATAAGGCGGAATGCTCTGTGCATTTTCATGGGCTGGTTGGAAAGGGGGTGGTATAGAAGAACAATGCGTAAGCACAGGGGCTCTGCCTCTGAATCTATGTGAGGGAGCAGTCTGTAAGGTAAAAAAGCAGGCTGTCTCCCTGCCAAAGACCAAAACAAAAAGAAAGGGAAAAAGAATGGGAAGAAAACGAAGATTTTCAAAGATCCTCCTATACGCTGCTATGCTGTCCACTATTGGAGCAGGCGTATTAGGGAGCGTTCCCCTGTCTGTAAAGGCGGCGGAGGAAGAAGAAACCTATACGGTCACGTTTGAAGCCTATGAGGGAAGCTGTGACACAGAGAGCGTTTCCGTACCCAAAGGGGAAAGCATCATCCTGCCGGATGCTGTTTACGAAGGGCATTACCTTCATGGATGGGTGGATATTCTTGAAGAAGATGGCAGGATTATACAAAGGACGATAGGCGTAGCAGGGAGTGAGTACACACCGGAAAGAAGCCTGCTGTTACACGCGCATTGGAAACCTGATCAGGAACAGGATATTACCGTAACGTATGAGGCAAAGATTGGAGATACCAGTTATGAGGAGCTGGAAGAAGCCTTTGCCAATGCACAGGCAGGAGATACAATTGTAGTCCTTAAGGATTGCAGCGTGTCAGCCACACTTGAAGTCACTGCTGATGACATCACCCTGAAAAGTGTAGATGCAGGGAATCCGGTAACGATCAGCCGGGAAGATGATTTTGCAGGGAAAAGCTATGGCATGGACACTGACACCGTTCTGCTTGCAGTGACAGGCGGAAGCCTTACCACACAGGACATCATTTTTGACGGAGGCGCGGTATTTGACGATGATTTCAACAATTCCGGCAAAGTCTGGAACAGCCCCCTGATCTATGTGGACGGTTCCTATGTCATGGAGGGCGGCACAGTCCTTCAGAACAATTACAACAATGGCTATGATGGCACAGGTTACAGGATGTACCATACAGCCGGGGCAGTGCATATCGCACAGAATGGAAATTTTGCCATGGATGGCGGTCTTATCCAGAACTGCTATACATCCGGTGCAGGCGGCGGAATCCAGTCAGAAAAGAGTTCCCATATGTCAGCAACTTCCGGCACAGTCAAAAACTGCTATGCCACATGGGGCGGCGGTATGCTGCTGGAAGGGGAAGCAGAGCTTTCCGGCATGACTGTTTTCGGTAACAGCGCAGGCTCTACAGGCGGTGGGATATACACGAAAGCCCTCTGTACCATTACAGATACCCTGATCGAAGGGAATTATTCTGCCTATGATGGCGGCGGCATCTGCACTTACACAGGGCACAGACCCAAATTTATCAGATGCACTTTTACCGGCAACATTGCAGGCAGGGGCAGCGCGATCCAGACACTGGAAGGGGAGGGGACAGATCCCTTAGAGATACATGACTGTACTTTTACAGGAAACCTTTCAGAAGAAAGAAGCTACGCTGGCGGCACGATCTGCTACATGAATGAGACAGGGATCATCCTTGCAGGGAAGATCATCATGGAAGATAACCTTGCATTGGGAGTGGAACCCTGTGACATCCTGTTCTTTTATAACACAGGCGCATCCATCCTTCTGGATGAAGATTTTGAGAGTGATTCCACCTTTGTGCTTGGGGGATTTACCGATGTGATCAAGCCGGGCAGGGTGCTGATCGACGGAGTGAAGTACCACAAAGATGCAGACCCGGAGCAGTTCCCATGGCACTGCCCGAATTACTGTACAGAAAAAAGGGGAGAAAACCTTTATCTTGCAGAAAGACCGAGGACATATTTTATTACTTATGATGTCAACAACAACCCTGAAGGAGCCAGCGATATGTGTTCCGACCCGAACCTTTATACCAGTGAGGATGTAGTGACCATCATGGGTCGGGAAGAACTTTTCCCTCTTATGGGAAATATCGTACATTTCGGTTATAACTTTGTGGGCTGGAACACAGAGCCGGACGGAAGCGGCACAGACTACACACCGGGGCAGGAGATCAGCTTGACGGACAACCTTTACCTCTACGCAAAGTGGGAAGAAAAAGATCCTGTTACCCTTACCTATATCTATAATGATGAGGAAGGAATGACTGACAGCGCACAGGTTATCCCCGGAGCGAATATCGCATTCCCGGACGCATCCAGAAAAGGCTACAGTTTCAAAGGCTGGTATGAGGATGAAGAGTTGACGGTATTTGCAGGGAATGCAGGAGAAAAATACTATGCGCCTCACAGCGATACCTCTTATTATGCCGCATGGGAAAAGACAGAAGCGACAATTACATTTGATGCAGACGGTGGGGAGATGGAAGGTGGAGAGGTTACCGCAAAGATTGGTGACACCATTACACTTCCGAACTGCACCAAGAATGATTATGAATTTGTCGGCTGGTATGACGGAGATACCTGTGTTGGACAGGCAGGGGAAGAATATACGGTTTCCGCTGACGTTACTCTGAAAGCGCATTATGAGAAGAAAGAAGCGGTTATCTGTACGATCACTTTTGATGCGGACGGAGGGAAGATGGAAGGTGGAAATATCGCTGTAAAAGTCGGTGATACGATTACGCTTCCTGCCTGTACCAAGGACGATTATGAATTTATCGGCTGGTATGATGGAGATACTTGTGCCGGAAAAGCAGGAGAGGATTACACTGTCTCTGCTGACGTAACATTGAAAGCCCACTATGAAAAGAAGGAAGATGAGACAATTATCTGTACCGTTACCTTTGACGCAGACGGTGGCGACACTGCAAGAAAGAGCATTGAGGCAGAGAAAGGCAGCACGATCATCCTTCCGGCTTGCAGTAAGACAGGCTATGAGTTCTTAGGCTGGTTCTTAGCTTCTGATGAGAATATCTGTATCGGACAGGCAGGGGAAGAGTTTACGGTACAGGGAGATATTTCATTAAAGGCTCATTTTGAGAAAAAGGAGACAGAAAAAGTAACGATTACTTTTGATGCAGACGGTGGAAAGGAAGTTAAATCAATTAAAGTGGCAAAGGGAGATACCATCCGTCTGCCGAAGACTGAAAAAGAAGGTTACAGCTTCCTTGGCTGGTATACAGAAAAAGACGGTGGTATCTTACTTGGAATCCCCGGAAGTGAAATGAAAGCGGTTAAGGATATGACAGCTTATGCCCTTTGGGAGAAGGAAGCAGGGAAGGATTCTGATACTGACACTGATCCCGAAACCTGTAAAGTGACCTTCCATGCAGGGAAAGGCACGATCAAGACAAAGGAGCTTACCATTATCAAGGACGGAAGCCTTTACCTCCCCATGCCGGAACGTGAGGGATATGATTTTACAGGCTGGTACCTGGATGATTCCCTGACGCAGTTCGCAGGGGCATACCATGATACATACCGTATTACAAGAGACACAGATTTCTATGCAAAGTGGGAAAAATCAAAGGATAACAATACAGGAGAC
>OFFG01000374.1_pt1 | contig 40148 bp, 44 predicted proteins | sample 1521331 | NCBI WGS metagenome assembly OFFG01 (sample SAMEA3504129, study PRJEB24116) | mouse gut metagenome | biome: mouse gut; feature: mouse-associated habitat; material: faeces | place: Denmark | collected 2011 | reverse complement strand
ATGTTTCTGGTCTATCTGTTCCGTCACTGTCAATCTTCCCACCTGCTTTCCCTTCCGTTTTTGTATCTCTATACTACCATACAATCGAAATATTTTCAATCATATCCAAACTTGTCTACACTGAAGAACCAAAACTCTCTATCTCTATCTTGCCCAATTTTCAGTTTTCGATTTTAATTGAGGACGCAATGTTTGAATTATTAAATTCATTATCATTTCCTATAGTAACACTTTGATCATTATAAATCAGCACATAAATATGATTCACTATTTCTTTCAATTCTTGTTCGCTCTTATTATCCACATCAATGTCTAACTCATCCAAATTTCCAAATTGTTTTTCAAGATAGCGCAAAATATCCAGTAACTTGTTTTCAACTTTCGGGAAAATATTTAAAATTTGTGGCATATTTAATTGTATCTCAGCTGATTGTATGACCATCCCCATATCATTATTACACTTTGCAATATATGGATAATATTCAGCAGGAATTATTCTTCCTATGGATGTTCCCTTTTTTTCATATTCATGTATTGTCCCTTTTAACGCACCTACACTTTCTCTCATATTTGCATAATAAAATATTTCCCGCTCGTTTTCAGGCATATTGCCTAGCGATAAAGGCACATTACTGTATTTTAAGAATCTTGACATAGTTCCTTTTATATAGGAGCAAAATGACTGTCCCGAAATCCGTCGATATTCAGGCACTTCCACATCATTCGGATATCCCTCTATTTCATAATTAACCCATTCTAATAATCTTTCGTCATCAAATTCCTGTAATAATACTTTTGTCCTCTTTAATGCTGTCTGTGTATCAATGCTTCCATTTGCTAAGTCCTTAATTATCTGACTCTTAGCCATCAAAACCACCTCTCAATCCAGCAAATAATATCTGTCCAAAAAGTAAATAAAAATAAAAATGCAACAATAGCTGAGATGATAAATCCAGAAATCCAAGGATGCTGATCATAAAATCTTTTCTTTTGTTTAGTTTGTCCAGACTCTTCTTTTTCTACGACATTAGAATTTATAATTTTTCCTTCAATTTTCTCTGCAATATTGGAATTTGTAAATTTATTTCCATCGCCTATTTGTATTCCCATGAATCAGTTTCTCCTTACTTGTCAAAGAACATATTATATCTGCTTATATAATGCCAAGATGAATCTTCCATCTTAGAAAATCTAACATCGACCGTTTGCGTATATTCGTATCCTACTGTGTTTCTTAGCTTAAAAATAAATTCAATATCTAAATAGTCTTTTTGCAAATCAGATTCTTTTAAATTTAACAAAACTTTCAGTTTATTAAACCTATTATCTTCTGTGAAAAATCCATCTACTGGCTGTCCAATTTCATATGTAACTCCATTAACACTATAACTTGTACTCCGTAAAATTACATCAGCTTTTATACAATAAAAACCAATTCCAATACCATCATTTAGATTAAATTGGTCTAAAAACCTTACTTCCTCGCCTTTTATCGTAGGTATATTACTTTTTTGTATGATAAAATATCCTTTTTCTCTTGATATAGTTTGCTGGTTTATCTTCCGGCTTAATATAAGCTGACCAATCAATATCGCTGCTTGTGTAAACAAAATAATAACATTCCATATTTCTGCTTTGCTCATATTTTTTAGTCCTCCTGCAAAAATTTTACAGTCTTACCAAAGAGGTAGAAATGTTCCTTATTACCTAAATTTCTATTTCACGTTCACATATTTTCTAAAATTAAGTCCAAATGCAAATTCTTTGCTATAACTGAAAGGTACTTGCGACAGCTCTAATAATTATATCACTAATGAAAGTTGAATTCGTAATATGGATATGTGCATTATACCACGAAAGGAAACTACCAACAATAAAAAACAGAACTTAATCTGCCAGTCTGATTTTACAAGCCAGGAGCCAATACATTTCTGATTCCCGGCCTGTTTCCGTTATCGTTTTTACATCTGCTGTATCTCATTTTTCAGCATACGCTTGATTTTGTCGCTCATGGTTTCCTTGCTGGTCTTACTGAAATGAACCCGCACAATGTAGGTAGTCCGGCCAATCTTCTTCACCAGTGCGGGAGCGTCCTTAGCCGGTGCTGTGGTGGTAGTGTCCTCTGTGATTTTCTCGTTATTCATAAATTCTCCTTTTCATACAATCAGATTTTATTATCCTTCCTCACAATCTCCTTCGCCGCCGCTTTGGTCGCCCTGGCTCCTTCCTCCCGGAAATTCTTACCAGAAAAGAGAACCGGCGCACACCGTTCCAGTATGCGGTCATAAATCCTTGCGTGGGCAAGGTCTGGCGGGTTCTTGATTTCTTCCAGTTTCAGGTTTGTCGTGACAATCAGCGGCTTCTTGCTCCGATACCGGCTGTCAATGACGGTGAACATCTGCTCCATGGCATACTCGGTATTCCTTTCCACGCCTAAATCGTCAATGACAAGCAGGCTGTAATCGTCCAGGCTGGCGATAAAGGCCGCCCTGTCCTCGGCAAACACGCCGGTCAGCCGGTTCAGGATAGACGGGAAATTTGTCATCAGAACCGGCACGTCACGGTCAAGCAGGGCATTGGCGATACAGCCGGCAAAAAAGGATTTCCCGGTTCCCACGTCACCAAAGAGCAGAAGGCCGGTATTGTCCCGGTATGCCTCCTTCCAATGCTCCACATAGGCGTGTGCCTTCTCCATGACAGGATTCTGACCGTTATCATTGGCGAAAGTATAATCATAAAGGTATCTGTCCTGAAGCCCCTGTGCCTTCCGGCGTTTGATACGCTCCATGCGTTCCTTCTGTTCCTCCATGGCTTTTCGTTCTTCCTGCCCTTTCTGCTGGCAGGGGCAGAGGCAGCGGGGCATGAAATAGCCGGAGCCTCCGAACCTGGGCACGACAGTCTGGCGGCTGCCACGGCATTTCTTACAGTGGATAAGCCCGTCAGCCGGTTCTATGTATTCGTCCCCGGCAAGCTCCATATCCCCGGCGGCTCTGTCTATGGCCGCCCGGACTTCTGCAGTAATCTCTATCATATGGTTTCTCCTTCCTCTACGCTGTAATCACGGTTCCGGGCAGGCGGTTCCTCTTTCTTTTTGTCGGCGTTCGCCCAGCGCCGGATTGTGGCGGCATGGTTTTTATATCCTTTTCCGCTGGATTCCATGTACTCGGACAGCCGCTCAATGTACTGTTCCCAAAGAGAGGGAAGTTCTGTTTGGATTTCTGCCAGTTCTGCAGAAGATAGAAATACATTTCGGTATCTCCCATAGGCGTGTGTCATATCTCCCTCTCTATTCTCTATACTCTAATATAGGCGGACATTTGTCCACCCGGCCATTGGACGGACAAATGTCCGTTTCCCCGGACGGGAGCAGGTTCTGGCGTTTCAGCCTCATGCGCTCTCTTTTCTTCCGCTCCCCCTCGCTGGACGACTGGCCGATCAGCAGCTGGATGTCACTCATGTAATAGGCTCCGTCCGTCAGTATCTCCACAAGGCCAAACTCCTGGAATATCTTCAAAGCCCGCTCCACCGTGCCTACCTGATGCCGGGTAAAGGTGGCTATGGTCTGCACGGTATGGGGCAGGTAGTCATTCAGCAGGAGTACGCCGCTGCTTTTCAGCGACATCAAATACATCTTGAGCAGGAGATTGGAGTACAGAAGGCCGTCCTGCATACTCTCCAGGATGACCATGGTTTCGCTGTTATAAAAATTCTCTTTCAGCTTGAGGTAATAAAATCGTCGGTTCTCTGTCATTTAGTTGCTCCTTTTGTTCTGAATAGCTTTTTTAAGCCTCTGTACGCATTTTAAGGGGGCTTTGGGGGTGTCAATGATAAAAAGTATTGCCTCCCCTCCGACACGCTCCGAAAGTGCTTGATTTACAAGACTTTTTCCGTTCCTAAATGCGTAGAATCATGGTATCTTTTCCGCTGGCGTTCTGCCTCCTTCCTCCGGCGCACCCTGGCGGCACATTCCCTACAGTATTTCGCCCGGTTGGAGCCGGGCAGGAAAAGAGCGCCGCACTCGCTGCACCGTCTGCTTTCCAGCCGGTGGTAAAGGACCGTTTCCAGCTGGTGGTCTAAGGGCAGCACCGCCACACGGAACCAGCGACAGAGCAGGGAGTGGGAAATGCTCTGGACACAGACGCACCCGTCCCCCTCGTCAAGCGCCATACACTGGCCGTTGTCGTAGTTGCAGCACTCACGCACCAGCCGCCTCGCCCTGCGGTACTGCCGGTAGTCCATGGACGGGATTCGCTCATGCCGCCTGTTTCCCATATCTCACCTTACAGCGGCACAAAGGCGGCTGCCCCTCCCTGAAAAGGAAAACCGGCTCCGGCGCTTTCGCCCCCGTAGGCGCTGGCGGCGTGGGCGGCACGGGTATCTTTACGGTGATAGTGATTGTCATGGTGATAAACTGCTGTGTCATAATTCCTGTTCCTCCTTCTTTCTGGCCGGTTCATTTTCCGTCCTGGCCAACTGCTCCGCTGTCTTTTTCAGGTTCTCCACCGCTTTGATGTCCTCCCGCATGGATTTCATTTTCTGGTACTGCACCGATTTCTCCGCTTTCAGGCGGTCGGCCTCGGCCTGCCATTTCTTCGGGGTGATTTCTTCGCTGGTGGTTTTCAGTTTTTCCAGATACCGGACGGCGGCCTCATATAACGCCAGTTCCGCACTGTGCTTCTGCTCAAACTGCTCCTTTTTCTTCCCCGGCTTCATCTTGTCAAACTGGCGGCGGGTTCCTTTGTTCCTCTCGTATTTCTCCCACATGGAGAGACGTTCGTCCAGCACTTTGATGCGCCGCTCGGCGGTGACAATCTTCCCACGCAGGGAATAGTAATCTTTGTTCATGGCGGCCACTTTCTCATAAAGCTGCTCCATGGAAGTGATGTTATTACCGTTCAGGAAATTGAACAGGGTGGCGCTTTCTTTCAGATTCCTTATCTTCCCATACCGGGAGCCGGGGTTCCCTGTTGACAGCTGCGCCTCATAAAGCTGCGCCATGATACTGTCTTTTCCTTCCGGTTTCCCCGCCTGCTCTTTCGTCCATTTGTAGAGACGGGTAATCCGTGCCTTGATTTCCTTCAGCAGCTTATTGTCGGCGGCAATCTGGCGGTTGATATTTCCTCTCTCCGTGGCAATGCCTTTCCGCTCCATCTGGCTGGCGGCAACTCCTAAATGGATGGAAGGTATCTTGTCAATGCCCTGACGCTCGTAGGAGCGGTGGTCAATCCGTTCCGGCCTGCCGGCAGCCTCCAACGCTCTGTTGGCGTAGGCAGCCCAGGCAGTCCTCCACTTCTCTACATTTCCCTTGTCGTTCCAGTCGGTGGTGTCCTCCCGGTGGCTCTTCCAGCCGCCTTTGCCGTTGGGGATTCTCTGGCCGTTTTCGTCCAGTTCGTAGACCTTCCGGCATTTCGCTCCCCACTGCCCATCCTCCTTTAGCGGTCGGATAGTGAGCATGACATGGAAGTGGGGATTGCCGTCTTTCTTGTCATGGATAGAGAAATCCGCACACATACCGGCGGCGACAAAGGTATCGCTGATGAAGGAGCGGGCAAGCCGCAGCTGTTCCTCTCGGTTCAGTTCTACCGGCAGGGAAATCTCTATCTCACGGGCAAGCTGTGCGTCACGGGTCTTTTCAACCATCTCCACACTGTTCCAGAAAGTGTTTCGGTCTTGAAATTCCGGCGGGGCATGGGGCGGCAGTATGATTTCAGAGTGGACTACGCCACGTTTCCGGGTGTAATCATGGGTAAGCCCGTCCCATTCGTTGGTCATTTTGGTTCCGCTCCGGTAAGCGGCAGCGCCCACGGCGGACTTGGCCTTGCTGCGCTTGATAATCTGGACGGGCATATGGAATATGGCTATGGCGGTTCGCCTCCTTTCGGGTGGGGATAGATTGGCTTCGCTGGAAAGGGCAGACGCAGGGCGGGTGTCCTTTCCGGCGGGGCGTACAAGGGGTTTGGGGAGTGTAGCTCCCCATTGCGTCCAGAGGACGCCACGCCCCCGGCAGGGCGCACACACCGGAACGGTGTATAAGTGCGCCGTTGGATTTTTAAGATTGCTGCACACTTTAGCTTTCAGGCTCTTTTTTCAGCAGCCGCATGACTTCCGTCAGGCGGGAAATGGCGGATAAAAATGCTTTGACTTCCTCGCCGGTCATGTCGCTAATGGCAGGGAAGATACTTTCCAGAATTGCCCCATGCTCAATCAAGCGGCGTGTCCTGGCTTTCCGTTCTGCGTCCGTTTTCCGGTTCAGGAGAATCTTCTGGCGGTTCTCCAACTGGCGGATTTCCGTCTTTACTTTTTCCTGCTGGTTTTTCAGCTTGTCTATATCTGGCATTTGTAATCACCTCCTTTCGGGCGGTAAAAAAGACAGCCGTTTCCGGTTGCCCTGCTGTGATTTGGATTCTGTTGTCTGTCACCGTTCCTGCGCCGGCGGCTTCTTGTCCGGGTAGAGTTTCCCGGCCATGACAGCGGCATGGTTCCTGATTCTGATTTCTCCCCGGTTCTCACTGGCTCTGGCATTCTTGTAGCCCTCGTCAGAGAGGAAAAAGCGGTATCGCTCTCCGGGGAATCCCACCGGGCTGTCACTGTTCAGGATATCCACCGTTACCATGTGCCTTGTTTCCGGTAGGAACCGCTCCATGCCTGCCAGGTCATGCCCCTGCAGAACCGGCTCTCCTTTCTCGGCTTTGGCGGCGGCAAGCCTCTGGCGGATAGAATGATCCTGCTTTTCGATAAATGCGGCCCGGTTATCCGCAATAAACCGGCTGCACTCCGGCTCTGCCAGTTTTTCCAGTTTTCGTATGGTATTCTCGACAATCACTTTTGAGAGTAAATCGTCCTTCCGTTCCAGAACCGGCACAATCTCTTTCAGCCCGGCAAGGGTTTCTTCCTTCGTTGGTGCGGCATACTGGCAGAGTATTTCTAGTTCGCTTCTGGTAAAATTCATTTGCTTTATTCCCTCCACTTCTTTTTCTCAAAATAGTTCCGCATTCGTTTTAATCCGCTCTTAACGGTCTGCTGTACCACGGATACGCTCACGCCTTCTTCTGCGGCAATCTCAATCAGTTTTTTGCCAAGTATGTAGCGGGCATGGATACGCCTCGCCTGTATGTCCGTCAGACTACTCATAGCTTCGGACAGATGTTCCAGTGTGGCAAGGAAAAGCTGTTCTTCCTCCTGTTCCAGCAGAATCTCCTCCGGGGATTTGGCGGTAAAATCAAAGGCACAGTTTTCAATCCCGTCCTCACAGTCAAGGGAATAATACGCCTTGTGATACCAGATTTTATGGGTGCGGTTGTTTTCTTCCCTCCGCATAAGCAGCAGAGCCTCGGCCACCTCGTCCGATACCTCAATCATTGTGTCCGTGACAAAAAGCGGATAATAATACTTTTTCAGGTTGATTGTCTGCATAGGCCATACCTCATTCCGTCTGCTGGCGGCTGTAAAACTCACGCATATATTTCAGCCCACGATGTACGGAACGGTTTACCACGCTCTTGTCAACGCCTTCCTCTTTGGCAATCCGGGTAAAATCTAATCCCCTGATGTAATAGCCTTTAACACGTCTTGCCTGCATGGGAGTAATAACGGAAAACGCCTCGTCCAGCATGGCAAGCAGCTTTTCATGGGCGGCCTGTTCCTCTTTCATCAGGATAATCTCTTCCGCTGACGGGCTGTGTTCCAGTGCGTACTTCTCCGTCCATTCAAAAGCGTCCAGGGAGTAAAATGCTTTGTGGTAACGTGTCCGGCGGTCATAGTTGTACATCTCCCGGACAGACTGCACCATGACCTCGGCCACTTCGTCCGATACCTCCACAAACACGTCCCTGGTGTAGTAGGGATAACAGTACCTTAGATTGATTGTTTTCATGGCTGACCTCCTAAAATGCGGAGAGGACAGGCAGCGGTTTCCTGCCTGTCCTCCCCGGAAATGTGATAGGGAAAAAGTTCCCTTCACTGGTTAGCCCGAAATCGGTCAATCGTAGGGTCTGTATCAGAAAAATTTTTTGATTTTCTTCCGTACCGCCTCAATGCTGTCCTGTATGGCAGCTTTGGAGCAGCGGCAAAGCCCGGCAATCTCGGTATAGCTCAAACCCTCCAGTGCGTAGAGCAGAAATCGGCGGCGCTGCGCCTCGGTGCAGAGCGCAAGGGCGGCCTTAATCTCCAGCATGGTTTCTTTCCTGCACACCCACTGCTCCGGCGTCTGGTAGTAGCAGGAGCGCCCTTCGGTGAGGACTATGTACTCGTCAAACTCCCGGCTGTCCCAGTGCCTCCGCTTCTCATGGGCAAGGTTTTCTTCCTTGTGGGCAATCCGCCAGCTTCGATTTATGATTGAGGAATGCAGCGAACAAGAGTCTGCCGCCCTTATCCCAATCATTGAATCTGTTTTATCTGTACTAAGGGCAAAAGGTGCCATTGAAATTGAATCTGATACATAACATGAAAGAGAGCCTGCGTCCCCATACCAAAGGAAGCAGGCTCTCCGCATTATGCGTCTGGCTCTTTGCTTAACGTCATTTTTAGCTGTACTACATTGATTTTGATTTCTTTCCTGCATTTCGGGCAGAAAAGCGGAAAGTTCAAAAGCACCGTGTCCCCATACACCTTCGTCCTTGTTTTACCTCCACAAGCCGGACAGTGAATCCATAAGGATTTATTTTTCATTACATCACACTTTCTTGATACCAATTCCTACTCTGCGGCTTGCGTCTGGTTTTAGAAATCAGCATACCTTACCCATTTATGACAGTTCCTATTTTTCCGGTGTTCCTGATTGCAAAGCCATACGGGATTCTTCAGCGGACAGTTTTTTATGAAGATTCAAAGCCATAAAAACAGTGATAATGGCGGCCAGAACATCAGCAACCGGCTGGGAGTAAATGACACCGTTTAATCCTAAAACTCCTGGCAGAAACCAGATAACCGGCACAAAGCAGATTCCCTGTCGGCAAGCGCCAAGAAAGCAGCCCTCCTTCGCCTTTCCCATTACAAGAAATAAGAAGGAGTACACGGTATAAAATCCAAAAAGGATAAATGACAGACCATTTGCCCGTAACGCTGCCGCACCAATCTGAATCATTTCGGTATCTCCTTTTGTAAACAATGCCATAATCTGTGACGGGAATATAGCGGCTGTCAAACCAAAAACCGCACAGAATATGGTTGACCACAGAACAGAGGTTTTAATCGCTTCATATAAGCGACTAAATTTTTTTGCTCCGTAGCTGAATCCGGCGATTGGCTGAAATCCTTTCAAGAAACCGAAAACAATCAAGGTTCCCATAGACATAATTTTTGTAAGCGGCCCCATGGCGGCAAGGGCAGAGCCGCCATATTCTTTTGCCCCATTGTTTATCATACTGATAGACATACTGGTCAGAACTTGAAAGAGTAATGTGGGAATCCCTATTTTCAAAATTTCAGACATTATTTCCTTTGAAAAACAGCAGTCTTTCATGCGAAAATGGAATATGCTCTTTTTCCGGAAAATATAGCACAGGTAAACCACCGTGGAAATCACCTGAGAAATAGCCGTGGCAATGGCTGCGCCGGCAACTCCAAGATTCAGGACGTAGATAAAAATGGGGTCTAATATCACATTCAGGACAGCGCCGGCCATTAACGCACACATGGCTGTCTTTGCGGCTCCCTCACTGGACACGATATTATTCATTGTGACATTGAAAACATTAAAAATGGAAAACGTGATGTAAATGCTGGTATAGGTAATCGCATAAGGCATAACGCTTTCCAATGCGCCTATCTGATTTAATATTGGTTTCAGAAATATGACGGAGCCTATAATAACAATCGCTCCAATCAATACACTGCTGTATAAAGCTGTACTGGCTACCTTATCAGCGGTATCTTTATCCCCTCGCCCCAACAGCCTGGAAAGATATGCCGCCGCCCCGTTCCCGAAAAGCAGCCCCAGGCCGACAACAATCTGCCCCAAAGGAAAAGCGACTGTAACCGCCCCCATCTGATCCGTACCTAATCCACCGACAAAGTAGGTATCTGCCAGATTATAAAGTGCGTTAATCAGCATACCTGTCATGGTTGGCAGTCCCAGCGCCAAAAGAGCCTTTGGTATTGGCACAGCCCCCAGAAGTTCCATTTTCCTGCTTTGCTCGTTCATGTCATTTTCTCCTTTCGCTTGGCTAATACTACTATTTATACTACTATAAATTATAATAGTTGCACAACAGAGAATATATTACTATAATTTATAGTATCTGTCAAGTATCAAAGGAGAACGAATATGGCCACAATCGACCTAATTGTACTGGGAATTTTAAAAAGGGAATCTTTAAGCGCCTACGATATTCAAAAACTGGTTGAGTACCGTAACATATCCAAATGGGTAAAAATCAGCACTCCTTCAATTTATAAAAAAGTCCTTCAACTGGAAGAAAAAGGATTTATTAAAAGCCGTATTGAAAAAGAGGGAAAAATGCCGGAAAAAGCCGTCTATTCTCTAACCCGGCAGGGAGAGCAGGAATTTGAAAAACTTATGCTGGAAATTGCCGCAAAGTCCATCAACATTTATCTGGATTTTAATGCTGTGATTGTAAACCTGAACAGCCTCTCACAAGAAAAACAGAATGTATGTCTGGCAAATATTGAGAACAACATCAAGCAATTAAAATCCTATCTGGAAGAAAACTTTCTTGCAAAGGAAAATATACCGGACGTTCCTGAAAACGGAATGGCAGTTCTGCAGCAACAGCTTATTCTTGCCAGGGCAATCGAAACATGGATTTCTTCGCTGAAGAAAAATGACGATAATTCCGGCCTGGATAATACAGAAACATGATTTTATCAGCGCCAGCCAAAGAGAGACGGAAGGATACCTTTCTTCTGTCTCTCTTTGTTGTTCCCGTCGATTGCTTTCAGTTCACCGGTCACGCTCATGGACAACATTTTTATCTGGCAAAAAAAATAAAACTTTCTGTAACCTTTTGGCATTCTCATTTGTACTATTAGTGAAAGGCTTTTCAAAAGAACAAAGGAGCATGCTTATGAAACCATCAGTAGAGATACTAATCGAAAAATACCGGAACAATCTTTATGTTATGGCTTTCAGTGTATGTAAAAATACACAGGACGCTGAAGATGTTGTTCAGGATACATTTATTCAGTATTGGTCTCAAAAAAAAGAGTTTGAATCCGAACAGCATATTCGGGCGTGGCTAATCCGTGTGGCAATTAATAAGGCAAAAAACAAAAACAATACTTTTTTCAGACGGAATGCACTGCCGTTAGAGGATTACATGCAGACGCTGGCGTTTGAGTCGGAGGAGTCCTCCGGACTTTTCGAAGCGGTTATGAATCTGCCTGAAAAGTATCGTATAGTGATTCATTTGTTTTATTATGAGGATTATTCTGTGAATGAGATTGCAAATATATTGAAGCTGACACAGAATAATGTGAAAACCAGATTGTCGCGGGGAAGAGGGCTGCTTCGGAATACATTAAAGGAGGACTGGGAGCATGACGAATAGAGAAAAATATAAAAAGGCATTTTCGGCAGTTTGTCCGTCTGATGAATTTATTTTGGAGGTAGAAAAAATGAAAAAAATAAGAAAACAGCATATTTTTAAATCAATGGCCGCGTCTGTCGCGGGGCTTGCGTTATTTATGGCGAGCGCGACCGCCGCATATGCCATGGATGTAGGCGGCATTCAACGGACGATTCAGCTATGGATTCGCGGGGACTGTACGGATGCGACGATTCAGTTTGACGGAGACGGAACCTATAGTCTGGAGTATACTGATGCCGGCGGGAACGAGAAATTTATGGCTGGCGGCGGTATTTCCATTGAAGCTGACGGAAGTGAAACGCCTCTGACGGAAGAGGAGCTTATGGAGCACCTGATGATGCCGGACGTGGAATATGAAGACGATGGTACAGTCTGGGTTTACTGGTATGACCAGAAGATTGAGATTACGGATAAATTTGAGGATGATGTCTGCTATGTGAAGCTTGTAAAGGGGGAGGAAACCCTGTACCTGACGGTAAAATATAAAAACGGGTATGCGGCAGACCGCCATAAATATGTGTCCCCTGACGGAACATGGGGAGGGGAATAAGGTTATTATCTGTCAGGGACAATACAGCGGTTTTAATGTCCTCGCAATATTTTCAATCACCTGAATCAGTGTGTCAGTGTCGGCGGACTGATTATTGACATAGGCATAATAGGCGCCCTGAATGCAGTAGGACAAAAGAATATTAATTTCCACATTGCTCTGATATTCCGGATACTTCTGGAATATCAGTTCTTTTATCCCTGTTTCCAGTCTGTCTGCCAGCCGGTTCTGTTCTTTCCCGGAAAACAAAATGTTGATGAGCGAAGTGTGCGCGGAGAAGGCAAGGCAGAGCTCTCTTGTGAAAATATGAAGGTTTTCGTGAGAATACTCATATCTGTGCGAGATGCTTCTGGTGATGGACGCCACAGTTTCAAGCTCTAAGGCATCGGAAAGGGCATAGATATCCTCGTAATGGGAATAAAAGGTGGACTTGTTGATATAAGCAAGCTGACACAGCTCTTTTACGGTGATTTTTTCCAGAGGTTTTTTGGAGCGCAATTCAATAAAAGCGTTTCGGATGGCCTTTTCTGTCTTTTCAATTCGGATATCCATGTGATTGTCTCCCCCTCCCGTCAGCTTTTCCCACATATGTAAAGGAAATAAACAAAAAATTAAATGCAGCCCATATCCGGCTCATTTCGGCATAACCGGACAGGATACCCGACAATCCGCCCCAAAAGTTGTTTATCCGTCAGATAAAAGGGATTGTCGGTAGATTTTTCCTGCGCTCTGAGATAAAGATTATTATATCACATATTGCAAAAAACGACTATTGTCTATTTTCACCGGAATCTGAAAATTGATTTCCACGTTCACAGGAGGGCAGGAACATATGGATTTTTACGGATTTTACACAGGAAAAATATTTGACGCATACGAGTATCTGGGGGCGCACTGTGAAGGCGGCGGAACGGTATTCCGGGTCTTTGCGCCGGGGGCGTCGCGGATTTCCCTGATAGGGGAGTTTGGAGGCTGGCAGGAATATGGTATGAACAAGACCTATGACGGAAATTTCTGGGAGTGCCGGGTGGAAAATGCGAAGCCGGGGATGATGTATAAGTACCGGGTTTATGATAATGCCGGACGCAGTATTGACCACTGTGACCCCTATGGCTACGGTATGGAGCTTCGGCCGCATAATGCGTCTGTTATCAGGGAAATGGAGGACTATTGTTTTCAGGACAATGACTGGATGGCAGGGAGAAGTACCTGCGCCGCAGGGCCGCTTAATATTTACGAGGCGCATCTGGGGAGCTTCCGCAAGCCGGGCGGGGAGCCGGACGGCTGGTACAGCTATGAGGAAATGGCGGATGTGCTTATTCCCTATTTGAAGGAAAAGGGGTATAATTATCTGGAAATTATGCCTTTAAACGAATATCCCTGCGACGAATCCTGGGGGTATCAGAGTACGGGATTTTTCAGCCCTACTTCCAGATACGGGACGGGAAAGCAGCTTAAAATGTTTGTGGACGCCTGTCATCAAAACGGGATTGGCGTTATCATGGATTTTGTCCCCGTGCATTTTGCGGTGGACGATTATGGTCTGGCGCGCTTTGACGGAACCGCCCTTTATGAGTACCCCAACGGCGCGGTGGGGTTCAGCGAGTGGGGAAGCTGTAATTTCATGCATTCCCGGGGAGAGGTCAGAAGTTTTCTGCAGTCGGCGGCAAACTACTGGCTGAAAGAGTTTCATATGGACGGCCTGCGGATGGACGCCATCAGCCGGGCGATTTACTGGCAGGGCAGCCCGGAGAGGGGCGTGAATTTAAATGCGGTGGAATTTTTGCGGTATATGAATCAGGGCTTAAAAGGGCTTCAACCTTCGGCGATTCTGGCGGCGGAGGATTCCACATCCTATCCGGGAGTTACGAAACCGGTATCGGAGGGCGGTCTTGGTTTTGACTATAAGTGGGACATGGGGTGGATGAACGATACTTTGAACTATTTCCGCACGGCGCCGGAGTATCGGAGTGAAAATTACCACAAGCTCACTTTTTCCATGATGTATTATTATGATGACAGGTTTCTTTTGCCCTTGTCCCATGACGAGGTGGTGCATGGAAAGGCGACGATTCTGCAGAAGATGAGCGGAGGCTATGACGAAAAATTTCCCCAGGCCAGGGCTTTTTATATGTACATGTATGCCCATCCCGGCAAGAAGCTGAATTTCATGGGAAATGAAATCGGGCAGTTCCGGGAGTGGGATGAAAAGCGGGAGCAGGACTGGGATTTACTGGCGTATCCGAAGCATCAGGAGTTCCACAGGTTTATGGCGGATTTGAATGCCTTTTATCTGGCGCATCCGGCCTTTTCGGAAAAGGATTACGAGCGGGAGGGCTTTCGGTGGATTGACTGTCATCAGGAGCAGCGGTGCATTTATGCCTTTGAGCGGGTGAGCGCAAGGGAGAGGATTGTGGCGGTGTTTAATTTTTCGGATAAGGTTCAGAAGGATTATTATTTCAATGTGGAAAATGCGGCGGCGCTGAAAAGGCTTTTTTCCAGCAATCAGGACATCTACGGCGGGAATGAGAAGAAGGGGGGAGCCGTGCTTAAGGCAAAGGCGGGAGAATTTACAGTGACTCTTGCGCCGTATTCGGCGGAGTATTATCTGGCGGAATAGGCGGATATCCGGGGGGCATCGCGGGCGGCGGCACGCGGAAGCGGAAATATATTGACAGTCAGGTCGATACAGGAGGAAAATAATTTTGGAGTGGAGAATTGAAAAGAGTTATCGGGACAATGACAGCCTCCGGCACAGCTTTAACGAGCTGGCGAGGGCAACCTTTCACCTTGATTTTGAGGACTGGTATCAGAATGGATTCTGGGGGGATAATTATAATCCTTATTCTGTTGTGGCGGACGGAAGGGTTGTGGCCAACGTGTCGGTGAACCGGACGGATTTCCGAATGGCTTCCGGGCTGACCGGGGCAGGCGGAGTGGATGGATGCAGAGCGGATAAAGGCGGCGCAGACGGAAGCGCTTCCCGGGAGGCGGAGCGGAAGGGGGAGGAAGGCGTTTCAGAGAGCGGAAATATCCGGCATTTTCTTCAGCTTGGCACGGTTATGACGGACAAGGATTACAGAAACCGTGGCTTTATCAGGAAAATCATGGAGGAGATTGAGGCTGATTATGAGGGCGGGACGGACGGGATTTATCTGTTCGCCAACGACAGCGTACTTGATTTTTATCCGAAGTTCGGGTTTGAGAAGTCGGTGGAATATCAGTATTCCAAAAAGGTGCAAAATACAGGGAAATGCCGGTTTGAGGCAGCAGCCATGGAGGATGCCGCCGCATGGAAAAGGCTGCAGGAGGCGATGGACAGGAATGTTTTCCGGGGCGGCCTTGATTTGGTAGGTAACCACAGCCTCATCATGTTTTACGTGACGAAGTTTATGCGGGAATATGTGTTTTACCACAAGGAAACCGACACATATGTCATTGCGGAGACAGAGGGAGAAAAGGTGTTTCTTCATAATGTATTTTCCGGCACGCTGCAGGATTTGGACAGGGTGACGGAGCTGTTCGGGGAAAATGTAAAGGAGGTTACTCTTGGGTTTGCGCCTTTTGAGAGAGAAAAGTATCTTGCAAAGGAGCTTCATGAGGCGGACTGCACCTTTTTTGTGAAGGGGGCGGGGATAAAAGCGGTGGAGGGTAAGAAGCTGCGGATTCCCTCGCTGGCCCGCGCATAATTAAGGAAATGAAATTGTGCTGAATAAAACAGGCAGCAGCGTACAGGGAGGATATTGTGAAAAAATCAGCAATAGTGTTATTGATTGCAGCTTTGGCGGTCGGTGCCGCCGGGTGCGGGAAGAAGGATGAAAATATTGTGACAGAGCCCGGATGGGAGAGTGTTGACGGCGAAACCGGTTCCGAATCGGAAAGCGGCGGGGAGCCGGAAGGCGGTGACGGAGAAAATGCCGCGGTAGCTGGAATGACCGGAAATGCCGGAGAAGGGTCTGCCGGTGAAAAGGAGAATCTGCCTGCCATAGAGGGGATAATAAAGGAGCAGAGCTTTGAGACGGAGCTGGACGGCTGGGGAAAGGTTTACTTTATATCTGCAGCGCCGGAAAACGGCGGCGAGGCGGCGCGCTTTTTGCTGGCGAGGGGTGCGGAGGTGGTTTACACCTTCCCGGAGGATTCAAATAGCCCGGGGGATAAGTTTGAGACAGTGAGCGCGGTGGCGTTTCAGGATTACAATAAGGACGGGAAAAAGGACGTCATTGCGCTGGTAAGCTACAGCAACGGTGAAAGCCGGTGGAACGAGCCGAGAATCTTTTTGCAGGAAAATTCCGACAACATGTTTTACCTTGACCACCCTGAGCTTGAGAGCTATCGGGTGGAAGGAAAGGCGCAGGACGGCCCTTCTTTTTACAGGGATACCTTTCTGGAGGAGTATGTAAGCGCCCAGGGACTGACGGAGCGCATGGCGGACCTGTCGGAGAGTTGGACGGATTATGTGGAGTATGCGGAAAGTCTTTCCGGCGTTTTCAGTGCGGAGAAGCAGATTGAGCTGTTTGCGAAAAACAGACCGGTCTGGGCGCAGGAGAAGGAATATGCAAATGACAGGTACTGCTTTACCGTTGCCGGTATGGACAATGACGGGAGGCCCGTGCTGATTGTAGCCAATCAGGGAGGCACGGGGAACTATACCTACAGCGATTTTTATAAGATTGATAAAAAGGGAGAGCTGCAAAAGCTGGAAACCTCCTTTCGGGAGGGGGATTCCCAGCCTGACATTATGGAGGAGAGCATGACGGTGTACAGCAGTTTTTCTACAGACGGGATAAGAAACCATTTTATTGTGTATGATATGCTGAAAGATTCCCCGGACACCTACCTGTACCGGGTGAGCTCGCTGTGCGTTTCCCGTGATTATGTGCTGGAGACGCCTCTGGCAAGCCAGAGGGTGGTCTATGAGGGAGAGGACTATTCCGCCCGTACCGAAAGCGAGGACTGCAACGGGAATACGCTGACCGAGGAGGAGTACAACAGCTTTGCCGATACCTATTATGAAAATATGGAGATGACGAAAATGACGGCGGCGTTTAAGTGGATTGATGTGAACAGCCTTTCAGGGATGAGCGACGAGGAAGCGGCGGCGGCGCTGATGGAGGCTTACGAAGGGTTTTCTATGAAGTGATTTCCGCGGGGGCTTTGACTTGACCAATGCCACGCAGGCCAGAATCGGGGGAACGTGATTGATAAGGGGAAAATTCTGGCTATAATAAAAATATAATTTGGTTTAGCCAAAGTTGGATGAGATACCATAAACAGGCAGCTATGGAACTCAGAGCTGTTGCAGGAACGTAATTGCGGAGGTGGTTGTCATGACATATATCAGGCGGGCTGTTGAAGATACTGTTGTACGGATTTCACAGATGTTCCCGGTACTTCTGGTAACCGGACCGAGGCAGGTTGGAAAAACAACCTTGCTGCAAAAGCTGGCGGAGAACCAGAGGGCGGAAGGTATCGAGCGCAAATATGTGACGCTGGACGACCCTGACGCCAGGTATCTGGCGAAACGAGACCCGGCATTATTTCTGCAAAGATATTCCCCGCCGGTGCTGATTGATGAGATTCAGTATGCGACGGAGCTGTTCACGTATATCAAAATGTATGCGGACAGCTCAAAACGAAAAGGCGATTTATGGCTTATCGGTTCTCAGGGTTTTCGGCTGATGAAAAATGTGAGCGAGAGCCTTGCCGGACGTGTCGGTATTGTAAACCTGCTGGGGCTGTCTGATGCGGAGATTTATCAGATGCCCGGAGAACCGTTTACTACGGATGCCGGGCGGCTGTTGAACCGTTTATCTGTTGCAAAACCGCGGGGGCTGAACGAAATATACAGCCGGATTTTCAAAGGCTCCAAGCCGGCGCTTTATGCGGATAGGAACGTGGATTGGGAAACTTATTACCGTTCCTATGCAGACACATATTTACAGAGGGATATCCGCGACCTGGCGCAGGTTGGGGATGAAATGCAGTTTTATAATTTTATGACAATCGTTGCGGCACACACTTCGAAACCGGTAGTATATGAAGAACTGGCAGGCGCGGCGGGAATTACGGCGCCGACGGCAAAAAAATGGCTGTCGATACTGGTATCTTCCCACATCATTGCGCTTGTACAGCCGTACCATAACAATGCGCTGAAGCGTGTTGTGAAAATGCCGCTGCTTCATTTTCTGGATACAGGTCTGGCGGCATGGCTTTTAAAGTGGGGCAGTCCGGAGACACTGGAAAAGGGGGCAATGTCAGGCGCGTTTTTTGAAAGCTATGTCTTTTCGGAAATCTATAAAAGCTATCTGAACGCCGGAAAGGAGCCCCCGATTTTTTATTACAGAGATAAGGAGCAAAAGGAGATTGACCTTTTGATATATCAAAACGGGATATTATCGCCAATAGAAATCAAAAAGGCGGCGTCTCCCGGAAAAGATGCAATCAAAAATTTTCATGTTTTGAACCCGGTCGCCAGAGAAGAAGCCTTTGGGGGACTGGAGAGCCTGAAAGTGGAGATAGGAACAGGAAGCGTTATCTGTATGGCAAACGACCTGCTTCCTGTTGATGAAAAGAACTGGTATGTGCCGGTCTGGCTGATTTGAAACAGAAAGTTAAAGGGGTGGATTCCACCCCTTTCTCAAATAATCGCCTCTTTCGTTATATTCGTTTCCACGCCATATTTTTAAGCTCTACAATAAACTGTTCTCCCAGGTAATCTATAATTACGTCTGTCCGCCTGGCATCCCGTGTTTGAGCTTCGATATAGTAATTCCCGACGCCATTAATAATAGGTTTCAAATATAGAAGGAAAAATTTCCTCCCATATTCTTCAAGAAACTTTTCTTCCTGCTTACCATAGATATCATGGAAATATTCTGCGAATTTTTCGATACATGGCGGCAATATTCCACGGACTGTTATACTTATGCTCTGCGTCAGGGCGCAATTTCAACTTTAAGTTTTTCAATCATTAAGACAACCGGTTTAAGAGCTTCTGCGCACATTTTACTTAAGGATGTAAATAATTCCTTCAGACTGACCTGACCCGGATTTTCAGCCAAATCTGTCAGGGGAATTAAAGCTTCCTGGCTTTCGGGCGCTGCAATTTTGAATGATTCAATAATCATTCCGGCAAAAACCTTAGAAAATGTTGAAGCATCTGCGAAATCTTCGGTTCCGATTTCCTGAAAGTCGAGTGATAAAACGATATATTCGCCTTTCAGTTTTTTTTCCAAAGCGGATAATGTTGTGGTTTTCCCATACTGCCGGCCTTTATTAATAATAAAATAACTGCCTTCATCCACATTTTAAAAAGTAAATAAAAAAACCTGTTGACAAATTCTTCCTCCTGACATATACTTTGCTAATCAAATAATTTGATATTCAAAATATTTGAAATTCAAATCAATTGAATAAAAAGTTTCTGTGCAGACAAAAAGCGGCGAAAGCGGTGCGGGACGCGCAGAGCTGTTTATCACAAACATATTGCGTAGGATACGGCGCAAAGGAGAGGAGAAATTATGTTAGAGAAAATAAGAATCATGATTGCAGAGCAGCTTGGAATCGACGCGGAGGAGGTAAAGCCGCAGAGCAATCTGCAGGATGATTTGAATGCGGATTCGCTGGATTTGTTCGAGCTGGTGGTGAGCCTCGAGGAGGAATACGGAATTGAAATTCCCTCCGGCGATTTGGAGAAAGTGGAAACCGTAAACGACATCGTGGAATATCTGGAGGCAAAGGGACTGGAAGGCTGACGCCATGGCTTTTATGCGAAGGACTGCAGTATCAGCGCATGACAGCATTCGGAAAAGTTGGTAACGGAGGAAAATGATGAAAACAGAGATAACGGAGCTGCTCGGAATCGAGAATCCGATTATTCAGGGCGGCATGGCGTGGGTTGCGGAATACCATCTGGCGGCGGCCGTATCAAAGGCCGGCGGTTTCGGTATTATCGGAGCAGCCAGCGCGCCGCCGGAGGCGGTAAGGGAGCAGATTCATAAAGTAAGGGAGCTGACGGATAAGCCCTTTGGCGTGAATGTGATGCTGATGAGCCCGAATGCGGCGGAGGTTGCAAAGGTGGCTGCGGAGGAAAAGGTGGCGGCGGTCACTACCGGCGCGGGCAATCCGGGCGCCTATATGGCCATGTGGCAGGAAGCCGGAATCAAGGTGATTCCCGTGGTGGCAAGCGTGGCCATGGCGCGGATGATGGAGAAGGCCGGCGCGGACGCAGTAGTGGCGGAAGGAACGGAATCCGGCGGCCATATCGGCAGCACCACTACGATGACGCTGGTGCCTCAGGTGGCGGATGCGGTAAAAATTCCGGTGGTTGCCGCCGGAGGAATCGGAGACGGGAGAGGCTTTGCGGCGGCCATGATGCTGGGAGCAAAGGCGGTACAGATGGGGACGCGCTTTATCGTGGCAAAGGAGTCTATCGTCCATGCGAATTATAAGGAACGTGTGATTAAGGCAAAGGATATCGACTCCGAGGTCACCGGAAGAAGCACAGGCCATCCGATAAGGGTGCTCCGCAACAAAATGACCAGAGAGTATCTGCGGATGGAGGCGGAGGGCGCAGGGCTCGAGGAGCTGGAAATGCTGACCCTTGGCTCCCTTCGCAAGGCGGTAATGGAGGGCGACGTGGTAAACGGAAGCCTGATGGCGGGGCAGATTGCAGGTCTGGTGAAAAAGGAGCAGACCTGCCGGGAAATCATAGAGGAAATCATGGCGGAGGCGGAGGCAATGCTTTCGGCGGATATGGTTAGAGGATAGCCGGGGATAATCTCCCGGACTGTCCCCAAATGTGTACGCAGCAGAAATGAGGAGAGATATGGGTAAAGTAGTATTCATGTTCCCGGGACAGGGTTCGCAATACATAGGAATGGGGAAGGAATTTTACGACAGATTTCCGGTATGCCGGGAAGTATACGAGCTGGCAGGCGAGGCGTCGGGACTTGACGTTGCGGCTCTTTGCTTCGAGGAAAACGACAGGCTTCCCGTCACGGAATACACGCAGATTGCCATGCTGGCGACGGAGGCGGCAATCTTTGCAATATTAAAAGAAAACGGCCATGTGCCGGAGGTGACGGCAGGCTTAAGCCTCGGGGAATACGGCGCGCTGATTGCCTCCGGCGTCATGTCCATGAAGGACGCGTTTGCGGTCGTGCGGAAAAGGGGAATTTATATGCAGAACGCCGTGCCCACAGGGGGAGCTATGAGCGCGGTGTTAGGACTTGACGCCGCGGCCATCGAGAAGGTCTGCGGGGAAACGGAGGGAATTGTTTCCATTGCAAATTATAACTGTCCGGGGCAGATTGTCATCACAGGGGAAAAGACGGCCGTGGACGCGGCAGGGCTTGCTTTAAAGGAAGCCGGGGCAAAACGTGTGGTTCCCTTAAAGGTCAGCGGGCCTTTCCATTCCCCCATGCTTGCCTGTGCGGGCGTACAGCTGGGGGAGGCGCTTAAGGAAGTGGAAGTTGCGGAAAATTTTCTTCCCTATGTGGCAAACGTAACTGCCGGCTATGTGACGGAGGCTTCCAGAGTAAAGCCCTTGCTCGAGCGGCAGATTGCGTCGAGCGTTCTTTGGCAGCAGTCGGTGGAGCGGCTGATTGCGGACGGGGCGGATACCTTTGTGGAAATTGGCCCGGGAAAGAGCCTTTCGGGATTCGTGCGGAAGATTAGCCGGGAAGTATCGGTATTTAACATCGACAGTCTGGAGGATTTTGAAAAATATGTTGACAGGTAAGGTTGCTCTTGTAACGGGGGCAAGCCGCGGAATCGGCGCCCAGATTGCCGTTGCCCTTGCAAAAGAGGGGGCGGCCGTCATCGTGAATTACTGCGGCTCAAAGGAAAAGGCCGAAGCTCTGGCGGAAGAAATCCGCTCCGCGGGAGGAAGCGGGGAGGCTTATCAGTGCGATGTTTCCAATTTTACCGCCTGCGGGGAAATGGTGCAGGAGCTGGTGAAAAAATATGGGCACATTGATATTCTGGTAAACAATGCGGGAATTACAAGGGACGGACTTCTGGCAAAAATGTCGGAGGAGGATTTTGACAGGGTCATGGACACGAACCTGAAAGGCGCGTTCAATACCATCCGCCATATGTACCGTTTCTTTTTAAAACAGAAAAGCGGGAAAATCATCAATCTGTCCTCCGTGTCCGGTATTATGGGAAATCCGGGACAGGCAAACTATTCCGCCAGCAAGGCGGGAGTCATCGGCCTTACAAAGAGCGTGGCAAGGGAACTGGCAGGCCGGGGAATCTGCGTCAACGCCATTGCGCCGGGATTTATCGATACGGACATGACGGCGGCTTTGCCGGAGGCGGCGAGGGAAAAGCTAAAGGAGGCGATTCCCCTGAAAAGAATCGGAAAGCCGGAGGATATTGCAAATATGGCGGTTTTCCTTGCATCGGATAAGGCGGATTACATCACCGGACAGGTGTTTGCGGTGGACGGCGGGATGACAATTTAGGCAAAAATTGCAGGTTGAGGGAAAGGCATGGTCATTATATGAGCAGGAGAGTGGTTGTAACGGGTATGGGGGCGATTACGCCGATTGGGCTTAACGTGGAGGAATTTTGGAAGTCCGTAAAAGACGGAAAGCATGGATTTGCCCCCATTACGAAGTTTGATGTATCTGAATATAAGTGTAAAATTGCCGCGGAGGTGAAGGGCTTTGACGCCAAAGACTATATGGATTTCAAGGCGGCAAAGAGGATGGAGGATTTTTCCCGGTATGCGGTTGCGGCAGCGGCGGAGGCCCTTGCGGATTCCGGCATTTCCATGGAAAAGGAGGACCCGTATCTTGTGGGCTGCGCCATCGGCTCCGGTATCGGAAGTCTGCAGGCAATGGAGAGGGAGCATACAAAGCTTCTTGAAAAAGGTCCGAACCGGATTAACCCTTTGATGGTTCCCCTGATGATTAGCAACATGGCGGCGGGAAACGTTTCCATTCAGTTCGGGCTGAAGGGAAAAAGCATTAATTCCGTGACGGCCTGCGCCACCGGTACAAATACCATAGGGGAGGCTTACCGGGCGATTCAGTACGGGGAGGCGGACGTGATGGTGGCAGGGGGGACGGAAGGCTGTATCACGCCGGTGGGAATCGCCGGATTTACCGCGCTGACCGCCCTTTCTACTGTGGACGACCCGGAAAGATGTTCCCTTCCCTTTGACAAAAACAGAAGCGGTTTTGTGATGGGAGAGGGCGCGGCAGTTGTGGTCCTGGAGGAGCTTTCCCATGCCAGGGAGCGGGGCGCCAAAATTTATGGGGAGGTTATCGGCTACGGCTGTTCTTCGGACGCCTACCATATCACGTCCCCGGAGGAAAGTGGCGCGGGAGCCGCCAGGGCAATGGAAAATGCAATAAAGGACGCCGGGCTTTTGCCCGAGGATATCATTTATATCAACGCCCATGGCACAGGCACCCATCACAACGATTTGTTTGAGACCAGAGCCATCAGGCTTGCGTTCGGCGCGCATGCTGACAAGCTGAAAATCAATTCCACCAAGTCCATGGTGGGGCATCTTTTGGGCGCGGCGGGCGCAATTGAGTTTGTAACCTGTGTGAAGGAGCTTGAGGAAGGCTATCTGCATCAGACGGTCGGTTATACCACGCCGGACGCGGAGCTTGACCTTGATTATCTGAAGGAACCGGTTAAGGGAGACTTTCAGTATGCCCTGAGTAATTCTCTGGGTTTTGGCGGACACAATGCAAGCCTGGTGATTTCGAAGTACAACGCATAACAGGAGGAAGGCATCGAAGAATTTCCGAAACGGATTTCAGGTACTTCGGAAGAAAAGCAAAGAAATGGAAAGCAGAAACGAGGCATAAAAAGCAATGTCATATATGAATACAAAACAGATTATGGAAATGATTCCCCACAGGCAGCCTTTTCTCCTGATTGATACCATAGAGGAGCTTTCGCCCGGCGTAAGGGCTGTTGCAAAAAAGTGCGTCAGCTATAACGAACCCTTTTTTGCAGGCCATTTTCCCGGCGAGCCGGTGATGCCGGGGGTGCTGATTATCGAGGCCATGGCACAGGCGGGAGCGGCGGCTATTTTGAGCAGGCCGGAAAACAAAGGAAAAACGGCTTATTTTGCAGGGATAAATAACGCGAAATTTAAGCGGAAAGTTGTACCCGGCGACGTTCTCACCCTGGAGCTTGAAATCATTAAGGAAAAGGGGCCGATTGGAGTCGGAAAGGGAACGGCAAAGGTGGACGGAAAACTGGCAGCGTCCGCAGAGCTGACATTTGCAGTCGGAAGCGGAGATTAGAGCTTTGCCGTTGGAAACAGAAAACAGAAGTCAGAATTTGGAATGAAAGCGGGGAGCAGGTTATGACACCGGTTTTTATAAGGAAGAAATTCGTACCTTTGGAAAAGGAAAGCGGCGGGGCGGCAGGAAAGAGCGTTAACGGCGACGCCGGGGAGACGGTGGAATGCCCCTGCTGTAAAAAGACGCAGATAAAGGCGAGGGTCGTGGAAAATAAATACGTCTGCACGGAATGCGGCGGTTATTTCAGGGTTCGCACCGGCAACCGGATTAAAATGGTGGCGGATACCTATAGTTTTTCCTCCTGGTTTCCGAATGCGGAAGAAGAAAATCCGCTGGATTTCCCGGGATATATGGATAAGCTTAAGGCTGTCAGGGAAAAGACCGGCCTGTCCGAGGGCGTAACCATGGGCAAGGCAAGAATTTACGGAGAACCTGTGGCGCTTGGCGTGTGCGACGCCAGATTCTTTATGGGAAGCATGGGCCATGTGGTAGGAGAGCGGATTGCGGCCGGAGTGGAAAAGGCCACCCGGCTGGGACTGCCGGTAATTCTGTTTTGCTGCTCCGGCGGGGCAAGGATGCAGGAGGGGATGATTTCCCTGATGCAGATGGCCAAAACAGCCGCCGCCCTCAAAAAGCATTCCGAAGCCGGACGTTTATATGTGCCGGTTCTCACCGACCCCACCACAGGCGGGGTAACGGCAAGCTTCGCCATGCTGGGGGATATTATTCTGGCGGAGCCGGGTGCGCTGATAGGCTTTGCAGGGCCGAGGGTGATTGAACAGACCATCGGACAAAAGCTGCCGGAGGGGTTTCAGAGGGCGGAGTTTCAACTGGAACACGGTTTTGTGGACGCCATTGTAGAGCGGGCGGATTTAAAGAGAACTCTGTATAAGATATTAAGAATGCACCGTAGCCGGAACGGGTATGCAGGTTTCCTGCCGGGGACGGACTTTGACTTCCGGCCCGGAGAGCTGATGCGGGAGCGGGAAGCGAAGGGGAAAACCTTAACGGCATGGGAGAAGGTGAAAGCGGCGAGAAGCCCGCAGCGTCCTTCCTGCATGGATTACATTGGAGAAATTTTTGACGATTTTATGGAGCTTCACGGCGACCGTTGCCATGGGGACGATTTGGCGGTGACAGGCGGTATCGCAAGCCTGAGCGGTCAGCCCGTTACGCTAATCGGGATTCATAAAGGAAGCGATATGAAGGACTGCGTCCGGCGCAATTACGGGATGCCCTCGCCCGAAGGGTATCGGAAGGCTCTCCGTCTGATGAAGCAGGCGGAAAAGTTTGGCCGTCCGGTTATCACCTTTGTGAATACTTCGGGAGCTTTCTGCGGTCTGGAGGCGGAGGAGGAAGGGCAGGGGGAAGCCATTGCCCGGAATCTTTTTGAGATGTCGGCGCTTAAGGTGCCGGTGCTTTGCCTGATGATTGGCGAGGGAGGAAGCGGCGGCGCGCTGGCACTGGCTGTGGGAAATCAGGTTTGGATGATGGAAAACGCCACCTACTCGGTGCTTTCCCCCGAGGGCTTTGCCTCCATTTTGTGGAAGGACGGAAAGCGGGCAAAGGAAGCCGCGGGGATAATGAAAATCACGGCGCAGGATTTACAGAGGCTTCATGTAGTGGAAAAGATAATACCGGAATACGGGCAGGCGGACAAAAAGTCGATGCATGATATTTCCATGTTCATGAAGTATCATATGCGGGAATTTTTAAAGAGCTGCGAGGGCATGAGCGGAGAGGAGTTGGCGCGGCAGCGGTATGAGAGATTCCGCAGATTTTAGTGTAGAGAAGTGAGGATAAAAATGAGAGCCAGAATATGCGGTACAGGAAGCGCGCTTCCGAAGCGGGAAGTGAGCAACGATGAATTAAGTAAAATTATGGATACCTCCGACGAGTGGATAAGGAGCCGGACGGGAATCTGTTCCCGGCATCTGGCTGTGGAGGAAAGCCTTACCGGGCTTGCGGCAGAGGCGGCAAGGCAGGCGCTTTCGGAAGCCGGAATCGAGGCGGAGGAGCTGGATATGATTCTGGCGGCAACGCTTTCCGCGGATAAGCTTCTGCCTTCTCTTGCCTGCGAGTTGCAGCGGGAGCTTTCGGCGGAAAATGCCGTGGCCTTCGATATTAATGCGGCCTGCTCGGGTTTTATTTTTGCGCTGCAGACAGCGGACGCCTATATAAAAAGCGGTCAGTATGATAAAATTCTTGTGGTGGGCGGAGAAATTCTGTCAAAGCTCATGGACTGGAACGACCGTTCCACCTGCGTGCTGTTTGGCGACGGCGCCGGAGCGGCGGTGGTGAGAGCCGATAAGGATTATGGAATTCTGGGCAGCGTGCAGGGCTCCGACGGGGCAAGGGGAGAGGTCCTTATGTGCGAGGACAGAAAGAACAACAATCCTTATGTAAGTAACGGGAAGGAATTGTCCTATGTGTCCATGGACGGACAGGAGGTTTATAAATTTGCTGTGCGGACAGTACCCGAAGCTATTTTGAAGGCAACGGAAAAGGCGGGGATTTCTGTGGACGAGGTTGACCTTTTTATCCTGCATCAGGCAAATATCCGTATCCTTCAGTCTGTCTCGAAGCGGCTTAGGATTCCCATGGAAAAAATCCCCATAAATTTGCACAAATGCGGAAATATTTCTGCAGGAAGCGTTCCGATTCTGTTGGATTTCGTCAACCGCCGTGGTATGATAAAAAAAGGAGACAAAATTGTGCTTGCCGGATTTGGCGCCGGCCTGACCTGGGGCGCGTCGGTGCTTCGCTGGTAAAGACGGATGCCGGTTACGGCGCATTGGCGCTTTGCTGGTCAGGCAGATGCCGGTTACGGCACTTTGGCGATTTGACAGCAGGAAGTCCTGCAGGCGCTTTGCGGGGGACAGTCAGGCAGATGCCGCTACAGGGCAGGAATGGAGCAGAAGATGGAAAAAACGGATATCACAGAGCAGACGCTGAATGAATTGCTGGTCAGGCATTTTAAAAATATCATGGAGATTGAAGAAAAATATCTGATTTCACCGGAATTCAAAGATATCAGTGTAAATGACATGCATGTCATTGAAGCAATCGGACTTGACGAGCCCAAAATGATGTCCACGGTGGCAAAGCTGATGGCCGTCACCACAGGAACGCTTACAAAGTCCATAGACGGTCTTTATGATAAGGGGTATGTGACAAGGGAGCGGGGCGAAAAGGATAAACGGGTGGTTTTCGTGTCGCTCACGGAAAAGGGGAAGAAGGCGTACTTCCATCACCAGACTTTCCATACGGAAATGATTGCCCGGATTAAGGATGGGCTGAGCGAGCAGGAAATCGAAGTAGTGATTCGGGTGCTGGCGCGGATGAACGATTATTTTAAAAAGATATATGAGATGTAATCATAAGCAGTCTTGTTTCTCAGGACTGCTTATTGTAACAGGCGGCGCTTTCAGATTGGGGAATGGAATTTGAAAGCGCCGTATTCTTTTTCAGATTTCATAATTTCCTTTCTAAACATGGTTGTTTTCGGTATATTTCCAATTTGTTTTCGTAATACTCTTTATAGAAATTTCCACCCTTTTGTAGAAAATTGTCGTATTAAGCCAGTTGTGTTTCCTTTAAAATTAAAGTACAACAACAGTTCATTTAATATGGAGCGAAAGCTCATACGAAAGGAAAGGGATAAGGTTATGAGAAAGAAAAGGGCAATTACAAGTATGTTGCTGGCGGCAGTATTATTGCTGGGTGGGTGCGGAAACGGTGCACAGCAGACGGCGGAAGGCTCTGAGCCAGAGTCAGGTGCAGTGTCAGAAGAGGGAACGGTAGAAGAAAATGACAGTGCAGGAAAAGACGGGCAGAATGCTGATGGGAAAAATTTTTCCGAGGCAGCTACGGTTACTTTCTTTTCAACAGAAACTGACGCGGCTCTTGCAGCGCTTACCACATTGATTGACAATTTTAATGCTGAAAATGAGTATAACATTACAGTAGAGATTTCAACTCCGTCAGATTATGAAACATTGATGAAAACGCGAATGGCTTCAAACAATCTGCCCGACATATTTGGAACTCATGGATGGGCGGTCAGAAGATATGATGAATATTTATATGACCTGAGCGGTGAGAGCTGGGCGGGCAGCGTAGATGACGGAATACGGAATATCATCACGGATGAAAGCGGAAAGCTCTGTGCGCTTCCTTTAGGACAGGCTATAGAAGGTATACAGTTTAATAAAGATGTATTAGATACCTATGGCATCAATCCCTTAGAATTGGATACTTGGGATAAGTTTGTGGCAGCTCTTGAAAAAATCCGTGATGAGAGCAATGGAGAAGTGGCGCCTATGTTTCTTGCCGGTTCTGAAGTAGGAATTACAGGATTTTTTACAAATTCGCTTTGCGCTGTAAATGTAGGCGGGAATGAGGCAGCAGGTGCCAATGCCCTTCTGCACGGAGAAGAGTTTGACTGGAAATATGTGGCGCAGGTGATGCAGGCATACAAAGATTTGGCAGACAATGAATTGTTTAACGACGGCTATATGACGGCGCAGGTGCCGGATATGATAGAAGCAATTGCAACGGGGAAATGCGCTTTTATTTTCCTTGGGACACAGGTAATGGAAGGTGCGTCAGCGGCGAATCCTGACCTCAATTGGGGATTTATGCCTTATCCGGCAATGTCTGATTTGGGAGCCACGGAACCGGCATTTGTAAACGGAGAGCAGGGTACTTATGGAATCTGGAAAGACAGTCCGAATCTGGAAGTAGCCCGGAAAGTACTGGAATATCTGGCACAGCCTGAAAATATTGCTTATTATTGCAATAACAGTGGGAAACCGGCCGGCATTGACGGTGTGGAACTGGAGCTGGCGGAAAAAAATGAATACTATGGTATTTTTACAGATGTGAAGGCGGTAGGGCAATTTGACAGAACATATCTTCCCAATGGGCTTTTCGATGTAATGGGCGATGCACAGGCAAAGGTGCTTATGGGAAGCATTGATGCAGAGGAAGGAGCCAAAATGATGCAGGAGGAATATGACAGGCTGTTTGGAAAAGCGGAGTGATTATAACTATTAAAGGATAGTGCGTATGAAAAGGAAAAGGGAAATTTCAAAATCTGCTTTTCATACATGGAAAAAAGGGATGATGATGAATTTAATGTATTTGCCTGCACTGGCAATGATGATATTTTTCATCATCTTCCCTTTTATGAAAGGGATAAAGGTATCGTTTACAGACTGGAACGGCTATTCCCAGAATAGTAACTGGGTGGGATGGGATAATTATGTCAGGCTGTTTCGTGAAAGAGATATGATAAGCACAATTTTGAATACATTAATTTATGGTTTTGGTAGTACAATTCTGCAAAATATATTGGGAATATCCTATGCGCTGTTATTGGATAAAAAACTGCGTGGCAGTAATCTTGTGCGGACAATCGTCTATATGCCGACGATGATAAGCGGTCTGATTATGGGCTATATCTGGTATTTTATGCTGAATTATAATAGCGGGGCATTAAGAGATGTTTTCGAGCTTTTTCATCTGGCGCCGGGAGATTTGCTGGCAAAGGGTAAAATTACAGTTGTCATTATTATGTTGGTCAATGTGTTCGCAGGGACCGGAACAGCCATGATATTTTATCAGGCGGGACTGCAGACAATTTCGGAGGATTATTATGAGGCGGCCAGACTTGACGGAGCCGGCGGATGGAAATGCTTTCGGAAAATTACGCTGCCTCTTTTGATACCGTCTATTGAGTTTAATGTAGTATTGAATCTGATAGGTAGCTTTAAGCTGTTTGATATGATTAAATCACTTACAAATGGAGGACCGGCCGGAACAACGGAATCACTGGCAACAATGATGTACCGGCTGTATTTTTCCAGGGAACAGGCGGGATATGCATCGGCTCTTGGTAATGTGATGACGGTAATGATTGTAATTATCAGCTTAACGGCGCTCATGATTCTCCGAAGAAAGGAGGTGGAGGCCTGATGCGGGAAAAAAAGAAGTATATCGGTAGCCGGATTTTGATTATACTTCTGGGATTTATCTATTTGGTTCCGTTTTATATATTGGTTGTGATGTCGTTAAAGCGTCAGAATGATTATACGTCAAAATGGCTTTTGCCGAATTACTTTACACTGGAGAATTATATTAATGCGTGGAACTCGGCAAATATTCCGAGAGCGCTGACCAATAATCTGATAATTATGGTAGGGGTGGTGTGCCTGTCTGTTTTCATTGGCGCGATGGCATCGTACCCGCTGGCAAGACGTAAAACTAAAATAAACAATACAATTTATGCAGTGATAATTTCTCTGATTGTGTTGCCTTCCATTTCAATTTCAGCCAATCTTTATAAGGTTATGATTGACATTAAGGCTATCGATACTTATTGGGGAATTATTCTGGTTATCACGGCTTTCAGCCTCCCAATGGTAATTTTTCTTTATACAGGCTTTATTTCTACCATACCCCGGGAACTGGAAGAAGCGGCAATGATTGACGGATGCAACAGGTTTACAGCATTTTTCCGGATTATTCTGCCTCTTTTGAAAAGTTCAACAATTACAGTTGTCATATTTACCGGGCAGGCAGCGTGGAATGATTATGCGTTTGCATTGCTTTATCTGCAGTCGCCGGAAAAGCAAAACATGACGCTTACGATTTCTACTTTTTTTTCCGAATACCATCTGGAACTGGGATGGATGTCGGCAGGATGTATTATTAACGCGCTTCCGCTGATAATTGTATTTTTCTGTTGTCAGAAGTACTTTATCAGAGGATTGACGGACGGGGCTGTAAAGTAAAAGGAAAGGGGATGTTTTGTCAAACCGGATGATGACTGGATTTTTTCGCCGAATCAAATCGGTACAATTTAAACTGATTGCAGTATTTTTATTTTCTGTACTGCTTCCGCTGATAATACTGATTGCGGTTCTCCCGGTCTGGTTTACAGACAGAATGGAAAAAAATGCGCGTATATCGGCTGAAGGCACAGTTGCGTCAATCAGCAAAAATGTGGAAATTTATTTAAATGATTTGGAAAACATTACTCTGATTCCTTATATTAATGACAGTGTAATGATGGCGCTTCAGAAAAAGAAGAAGTTTTTAAATCTGGAAATTCCGGAAGAAGAGATGTATGAAATTAACCGGGCCCTTACTTATGAGCTGCCGCTGTACTTTCAACTGATGCGCAACGATATTTCCGAGCTACTTATCTTACCTGAGGATGGAAGTGTTTATCTGACGTCGGTAAATTCGTCCTATTATGAAAAGGAATATGATTATCGGAGTCAGGAATGGTATCAGCAAGCAGTGAAAGCGGAAGGCAGAGCAATCTTTATCGGAAATCATAGACAGGATTATATACAAAATCCAAAAGCAGAAGGCGTTATTTCTGTAGTAAGACAAATCCGGGATGTGGAAACCCAGGAAGCTCTGGCGGTAGTTATGTCGGATACGGAGACGGACATACTTGAAAGGATATTAGAGTCTGTGACTTTCAATGAGGGAAGCTGGTGCTTTATTCTGGATGACAGGCATAGTATTGTCTGCGGAAGTGGAGAGGCCGATAAAAATTTACTGGAAGCTGTGCAAAGCCGGAAAAATCCGGAGGATTTTTCAATTCCCGGATATTTGGCTGTCAGTTGTGCCGTGGAGGGTACCAGATGGCAGGTGGTGGCGCTTTTATCAAGGCATGAAGTGTTTCGGCAGTCGCGGTTTGTATATCTGCTGGGAGGAGCCTTTATCATTCTATATTTGTTTGTGGGAAGTATGCTCTTTTCCAATTTTTCACGATATGTGACAAAACCGCTGGCAAAGCTGTCGGAAACCATGCAGAAAGTACAGAAAGGGGACATGAATGTTGTCTGCCGGATTGAATCAGAGGATGAGATTGCGGAACTTGGCAGGAACTTCAACAGAATGCTCAGTCAGATAAACGAGCTGATTGAAAAGGAGTATAAAGCGGTGCTTGCGCAGAAAGATATGGAATATTATGCGCTTTCTTCACAAATTCAGCCGCATTTTATTTATAATGTGCTGAATAATCTGGTAGGACTGAACCGCGCAGGAGAAAAGGAAACATTGGAAAAAACAGTATTGTCCCTGACAGATATTCTGCGTTATATGCTTGACCACAGTGATATGGTAAAAGTTTCAGTGGAGCTGGATGTCATTGAAAAATATTGCGAACTGCAAAAACTCAGGTTTGGAGAAAGGCTTGAATACGTAATTACCTGTGAAAAGGAGTATCATTCCTGCAAGATTCCCAGACTTATTTTACAGCCGATTGTGGAAAATGCAATTCTGCATGGAATTGAGCCGTTAAAAAATGGCGGTACGGTGACGGTATTGGGAGAGAATGTGCGGGAATCTGGAAAAGGATATTTGATGTTTACCATTTCCGATAACGGGGTCGGGTTTGATACGGAGCTTATAAACGTGGATAACAGTGTGGGGATTAAAAATATCCGTAACAGGCTGGCGCTTGTATATCAGGGAGCGACATTTGAAATGGAAAGTACTGCGGAAACCGGAACCTGTGTGAGAATCCGGATTCCGGAGGAGGAACTGGAAAATGAGAATTGTGATAGCTGATGATGAGCAATGGGTGAGAACCGCATTAAAGGAAATGCTTTTGGAGGCAGACTCCGGTACAGAAATCGTGGGTGAAGCCTTAAATGGCAGTCATATGGCAAAACTGGCAGAAGAAGAACAACCGGATGTCGTGTTTGTGGATATCCGTATGCCTGAAATGAACGGTTTGGAGGGAATAGCATCAGCCAGAGACAAAAGCCCTGAAACAATATGGGTTATTCTGAGCGGATATTCCGATTTTCAGTATGCTCAGGAGGCAATTCGGCTGGGAGTGCAGGAATATTTGTTAAAACCGGTAAGTCCTGAAAAATTGCGTGAAACACTGTTAAATGTGCAGAAACTGAAATTTGCAAGAAAAACAAACAGAAATACGGATTTTCGGAATTGGCTTATTTCCAGTTTTTATATGGAAGGACAGGATGAAAAGAGCGGAGATTTCCGTAAGCTGCAGATGATGGGCATGCTATTGTATTTTGATACCTGGGTAGAACCGGAGGAAAGGGAGAGGTATCAGGAAAGGGTGACGAAGCTGCTGGAAAAGCGTGCAGTAGAGCTGGAGCAGTATGGAAACGTATATTGCGCTTATTTCATGCCACAGCAGCAAAAAATGATACTGGCAACAGGCATAGGAACGGGGGTGGGAAAGGAACGAAAAGAGGATATAGAGGAGTGGTTTGAGTCTCTTCAAAAGGAATTTTTTAAGGTGTCGGATAAACATTGTACTCTCATGGGAATTTATACAAAATGGTGTGACAGTGTGACAGAGATGGTTGACTGCATGAACCGTGAGGAATGGGTTGAATATTGCAGAATTATGGCTGCGCCTGACCGGATTTGGTATTTTGAGGAGCTGGGAAAAAACAGAAAATCCATACAGCCATGTAAGGTACGTATGTGCGAGAGGCTTATGCATATTGCAAAAGGGATGCATGAGGGGTCTTATCTGCATTTTATCGATTGTGTTGTAAAGGCAGAAAAGGAATGGGTGAGCTGTCAGGCACAAACAAATGCGACAGAGTATGCTAATATGAAACATTATCTGGCGGTTATTACCGGAATTAACCGTTTTATGACAAAGGATGAGTTTCGGAGTATGGAAATGGGGAAGGTACTCGCGTTTATCCGGGAGAATGCGAGGCAGGTTCTGGCCAGAGGGAAGGCAGGACAAAAAGAAGAAGACGTAATAAAACTGGCGGAAGACTATATTCTCGGACATTTTGGAGAGGATATCAGCGTTTCACAGGTGGCATTGCAGTTATCGCTGACACCTAATTACCTGAGTGCTCTTTTCCACAAAAAAACAGGGACTACTTTTGTGAAATACCTCACACGGGTCAGAATGCGTGAGGCAGAAAAGCTGCTGCAGAGCACGAAACTTCCGGTTTGGAGGATTGCAGAAAAAACCGGTTTTTCCGATACACGGTATTTTACAAAAATATTTAAAGATTACTATGGAATACTTCCGTCTGAATATGGAAACAGAATTTGAATATCCATGTGACGAGACGGAAATAAAAAGGAGGAAAAGATGATTTTAGAAGGAAAAAAGATGAGAGACCGTTATGAGCAGGTCGAAATGTATTCGCCACAGGAGTATATACGGCGGGCAGAAGTGGTGAGGCAGGAGATGAAAAGGAAAGGGGTGGAGGTACTTCTGATTTTAAACTGTACGGGCGAAGCCTATGACCACTGGTTGACAGGTAAAGAATTTCTGGATTATGTAATTGTACCGGCGAAGGGAGAAATTATAGGAGTGCTGCTCGATGAGATTGATGAATCCGGATTCGAAGACAACACGGAGCAGGTTGATTTTGGGCGCTACGTTCATCAAAGAGCTTTTACCACACAGGCTCCGGGAGTTCGGTTTATACATCCGGTTTCTGAAAACAGAATAGCGGAATTAATCGCCGGATATAGTACGGAAAAGGTGGGATTGATTAATCCTGATTATATGTTCTGGAAATTGGATGAAGCGTTAAAAAACAAAATAGAAAGACTGGAATATGTAGATTTAACTATGGAAGTCGATTCCCAGAAAACAAGGAAAAGTGATGAAGAGTTGGAGTGTATCCGTATGGCAGGTATAGCTCAGGGGCAGATGATGGAGGCTTTGGAGCATATGCTCCGTCCAGGCAGGCATCTGAAGGAAATAAGGACTGAGGTAAGGGACCAGATTGTGAGCATGGGAGCCAGCGGGTTTTTACATTGTATGCTGATTAATCTGGGGAATCAGATGGAGATTGCACCGCCGTTTGACCCTTATTCTGATGACGAAATTATTAAAGAGGGAGACCGTTTTTTTGCATTGTATGAGAGCAATAGCTTTGGAGGACATTGTACGGCAATGGGGCGCGTGTTTATTCTCGGGGAGGCAACCGAGGAATATCGTCAGGCTATCCGCTTTGCAGTGGAGGTAAATGAATTTGCAGCTTCCAGAATGGTTCCGGGAAATACCCTGCGTAACATTGTAGCAGAGACAAGAAGTTTCGTTACATTAAAAGGACACAATCTGAAAAGAATGTGCTGGATGCATGGACTGTCTACGGCAACCTATGGGGAACAGTTTGGAGTTAATGATATTTCTTATGACTGGCCGCTTACAGAAGGGGCGGTTCTTCATTGCCATCCTATTAGCAACCGCTATATGCCATGGCTGGGAGGAGGCGCATGGGAAGAGGCGTGGGAGTTGAATACATATGTAGTTACACCGGAGGGTGGAAAGTCTCTTGTGAAATATCCGCTGGGATTAACAGAAATCGGATTAGACTAAAGGAGGAGAATATAAGATGAGTGAAAAAGCATATATGAAAGGCAGGTTTGCCAGACTTCAAAAATTTATGAGTCAGGAGAGCCTTGCAGGAATTCTCTTTCTGCGTCCGCTGAAAGAGGGGTACGATATGTGGCTTACCGGGTGCACACAAAAGGATGCACAAGTAAGTTATCTGGATAAGGCAATGCTGGCAGTGGCCGAGGGAGAAAAAATTTTGAGTATCTCTACGCCAAGCCTAATCGAGGCAGGGGCGGAAGACCCCTGGCTGCCTCACGCCCTTCCCGGGGAGGCTTCTACCCCATATTATATTAACTGTACCGGCTTTTATGGAGATTACTTCCGTGCAATGCTCAGTAAAAATCACAGATTAGGATTGGTGAACGGAAATAAACTACAGCTAAGGGTGAAGAATTTTATACAGAAATATGCGCCGGATGTGGAATTTGTGGATGTTGACAGGGAGGTTCATCTGCTTAAAGCAATTAAGACAGATGAGGAAATTGAGATGATTCGAAAAGATTGCCGTAATCTGGAGCATGCGTTTGCCGCTATGGGAACTATACTGCGGCCGAACGTGACGGAACGTGATGTTGTCAGCGGAATCCGAAAAAGCCTTTTGGAAAGAGGGGCAAGCGGCTGGGATTACAGCAGTCAGTGCTTGGATGTGAAACTGACCTCTGCACCTATAAGCGGAATGGCGGTAGCCGAGCCTCTTGAATATCCGGGACGTGTCTTGGGCATGGGCGACAGAGTGAATATAAAGGTTAATGCTTCTATGGCAGAAGGCTGGCATGTATCATTAGGGCGTTGTTATGTTCTGGGACAGGCAGACGAGGAAACAAAGAAATGTTGGGACCTGGCAGTAAAGGCGCAGAAGGCGGCAGCTGACTACCTGAAGCCGGGGGTTACAATTTCCGCTGTAATGAGTGAAGTGAATGAAAATATTTTGAAAAAGTCAGGATTCCCGGAAGATAAAAGTAATTGGATTTATGGCGTGGGGAATGCCTGGGCGGAATATCCAATGGCTGTTCCGGGATGGCGGGATATCAGACTTTGCGAGGGAATGGTTCTGGCAGTAGGACCAAATGTAAGGCCGGAAGGAAAAGATGCTTACTGCTGTCTGGATATTTATCGAATTACGGATAATGGCGCAGTTCGTTTGGGAGACAGCAGCCAGGGATTAAGAGAACTTTTTTCAACTGTTTTTTAAGATGATGAATCAAATTTTATCGCTGGCTATTACGCCAGTGATTTGTTATAATCAAAAATAATCAGAAAATGTACCGCCGTCTGTCTTTACCTGCCGGAAATACGGCTGGCAGCGGCACAGAGAGGAGAAATCAACATGCTTGAAGCAAATCGGCTCTGCATTGCAAAAGCTCCATGCAAGGTCTTTTAGGATAGGACGGCATGGAGCGGGATAATTCTATCCTGAGACTTTGCGAATTATCAGATGATACGGAAATATTCAATGATAAATTGTTAAGGAGCAAAGTCTATGAAAAATTTAAAAACAGAAATATATGAAATGAGAAACTTTTTACTGCTGTGGATTACACAGGCGTTTTCCGGTCTTGGAAGCGGAATGACAAGCTATGCGCTGGTAATCTGGTCGTACACGGAGAAGGGCTCCGCGCTGGCAACGTCCATGCTTATGATATGCTCGTACGCACCCTATGTGCTGCTCAGTATTTTTGCGGGAGCGCTCAGCGACAAGTGGAATAAAAAGGCGACCATGCTGGTCTGCGACACGGCGGCGGCGCTGACTACGGTGGTTATGCTGGTTCTGCTGCATTTTGACGCGCTGGAAATATGGCATTTATACGTAATCAATGCGGTTAACGGGTTGATGAACACGGTGCAGCAGCCGGCGTCCGAGGTGGCGGTGACAAGGATTCTGCCTGAAAAGTATTACCAGAAGGTGGGAGGGCTTCGGTATTTCTCCAATTCGTTAAATACCATTTTAAAGCCGATTATTGCAACGGCGATTCTGGGAATTGCCGGAATGGGAGCCATTGTGGCCTTTGATTTGCTGTCCTTTGGCGTTGCTTTTGCGGCGCTTGCCTTTGCAATAAAGATTCCGGAAGACAGAAAGGAAACGCAGAGGCAGGATAAACTACTGGCTTCGGTAAAAGAAGGAATCGGATACCTCACAAAGGAAAGAGGAATTTTCGACCTGATTTTATTTCTTGCGTCAATCAATCTGGTGGCATCTATTTATGAAGCGGCCTTTCCGGCAATGCTTCTTTCCAGAGAAGGCGGAAGCGAGAAGGTGCTCGGGCTGGTCAACGCGGTAATCGGAGTTACCACCCTTGCGGGAAGCGTGCTGGCGTCTTTTGTGAAGGAGCCAAAGAGCAGGGTGAGAGTTATTTGCAACTGCCTGCTGTTTTCCATGAGTTTTGAGAATTTTATTCTTGCTCTTGGCAGAACACCTTTTATTTGGTGTATCGGAGGCTTCCTCGGGTGGATTGCCATACCGCTCATGAGTACCAACCTTGAGGCGATTATGCGGCTGCGTGTTCCGGTGGACATGCAGGGGCGGGTCTATGCGGTGAGAAATTCTCTGCAGTTTTTTACCATACCAATCGGCTATTTTCTTGGCGGATTTCTGGTGGATAAGGTTTTTGAGCCTGTGATGGCGGCGCAGAAGGAGGGGAGCGCACTTATCCGTCTGTTCGGCGAGGGAAAAGGCTCGGGAGCGGCGCTGCTGTTTTTTGTGATTGCTTTTGCCGGGATTGGGGTCTGCCTGTATTTTCGGCGGGATAAGCATATATGGGAGCTTGAGAGATAGTTGAAATAAAGTAATTGGTCAGGGGCAGAATGACCTGCCTCTGACATAAAATCTGGCAGGACAGGGGGCGCTTATTTATGAGTAAAACCTTTGCAGATATGGAAGATATGTACAGGGAAGTCGTCGCAAGATTCCAAAGGATTGAGTTGCAGGAATGGAAAGCGGAGGGCGCGATGATTGAGCTTTCCAGACAGGTAGGAGAGCTGGCAAAGCAGGTTATGATAAAGGAAAAATATTATGCGCTGGAGGGCGACGCGCCTGATGTTGACGGGCGTCTTGGAAACGAAATGGCGGATGTGATTGCACAGGTGATGAGACTGGCAGATTATTACGGAATAGATTTGGAAAAGGCTTTTATTGAAGCAAGGGAAGATGAGGACAGATATCTGAAATCCAGAGGCGTATAGAGGAATCATAGTTGAGGGATGTGCCGGAGGCGGAATGCCCAGCATGAAAGACATTGTGAGACAGAGACAAGAAGGAGGCTGAAAAAATGTATCCGGCAAGAGAAGAAGCGGAGAGATTATTAATAGAAGCGGAAGCCTGCAATCCCGGGCCGTGGGGAAATCACAGCCGGGTGGCGGCAATGTGCGCGGAGAAAATTGCCGCAGCCGCCGGTATGGATAAGGAAAAGGCGTATGTTCTGGGACTTTTGCATGACATCGGGCGTAAATTCGGCGTGAAGCATTTGGGACATGTTTACGACGGATATCAGTATATGCAGGAACTGGGCTATGACGAGGTGGCAAGGATTTGCCTCACCCATTCTTTCAGCATTCCTGACCTTGAGGTTTATATCGGCAACCGGGATATTTCTGATGAGCAGCAGGAGGAAATCCGCGCCGCACTGGCGGTATGTGTTTATGACGAGTATGATAAGCTGATTCAGCTTTGCGACGCTCTTGCCGGAGCGGACGGTGTTGTGCCCATGGAGGAGAGAATGGCGGATATCAGGAAAAGGTACGGCAGCTACCCGCAGGATAAATGGGATGCCAATATGGCTTTGAGGAGTTACTTTGAGGAAAAGGCGGGGGAGGATATTTACTGTCTGGTTAATAAAAAAAGCGAGGTTATCCATGACGGAAAAGGAAAGAAATGATTATTTTTATGTATGTTCCCTGATAGAGTATATTGCCCGTGAGACGAAGAATCATCGGGGAGTGGTTGTGGAGGCTCTGGGCGAGAGGGGCGTAAGAAAGCAGCTTGAGGATGCGGAAGTCAATCACTGTCTTTCTTTTGAGCAGGTAAGCGATGAAGTGATAGCGCATTACCGGATTTCGCGGGGAGATTTCGACACAATTACTGACTGCGAGTACACGATTCCGAGCTTCATGGATATCGGTAAGCTGTACAGCATTATGATAGAGGACTGCGCACAGCCGGGGCAGGAGGTCAGCGAATTGATGAAAATCTTTACTTCCTTTATCAGCGATAAAATATCTAATTTCAGGTCGGATGTCTATTACCAGAATCCCAGTTATCTGGAATGCTCGTATAAAGAGGGGTATTTGCTGGATTAAGGGGTATTGTAATTATAGGGGAAGGGTTGCTTTGTATAGAGGGTAATCTTTCTCCATTTTCTTGTATTTCTTTATTTTTTGTGAATTCTGTCTCGTTTCTTAAA
>OFFG01000372.1_pt1 | contig 40236 bp, 39 predicted proteins | sample 1521331 | NCBI WGS metagenome assembly OFFG01 (sample SAMEA3504129, study PRJEB24116) | mouse gut metagenome | biome: mouse gut; feature: mouse-associated habitat; material: faeces | place: Denmark | collected 2011 | reverse complement strand
ATCTCTTAGCGGTTTCATAACCGATACCAGAACTTGCACCTGTTATAGCTACATATTTGCTCATTTGATTTACCTCCATATTTATGATATAATACTTTACAACATGGAGTATACTCCATGTCAAGCAAAATAAAAAGTTTTTTTGAACTTATTGGAAGGATATGATGAGGAGGTAGATTATGGAATATACGTCGGGACAATTTGCAAATCTAATGGGAGTAAGTTTAGATACATTACGTTATTATGAAAAAGAAGGACTTATAAAACCAAATCGGAAAGAAAATAATCATAGGATATATACTGATAATGATATAAACTGGATGCAATTTATTAAGAGATTAAAAGATACGGGAATGCCAATAAAAGAAATAAAGAAATATTCGCAACTACGCTCAGAAGGTTCAGCAACTATGAGTGAAAGAATGAATATGCTGATTAGCCATCGTTATTCGTTAGCTAAAAAAATCAAGCAATTAGAAGAACATTGCGGAAAACTAGATGAAAAAATAGAATACTATAAAAGTCAGCTTGAACAATAAAATACACCAGAAAATAACTTGTTAATTTTTGGAAATAGAAAACACAGTCTGAAACAATATTTGAATTCAGACTGTGTTTCTTATTTTTCATCAGGTGGGATATACTCCAATAGATCAGCAATAGAGCAATTCAGTGTGCGACAAATCCGCACCAGCACTTCCGTATCCAGTCGGGTAATGGTATTATTCATATATCCGTTTAATTGAGAGCGTTGTATTTCCGCTTTCTGACAAAATTTGTTTTTACTCAGACCAGACTCTTTAAGTAGCTGACCTAAGTTGATTTTAATTCTTCCGTTTTGGTTCAATTTAGCACCTCCTTGTCGAGTAATGTCATAATATGTAGACACAAAATGTTTGACTAATTAAGTATACATTAGTTAAAATTAACATATCAGTTATAGAAACTTATGGATAAGAAGTTATAGTACCTGAAAGGAGAAAGCGAATGAAAGAGAGAGCTGCCAAAGATGCAATTAAGAAGATTGCCCAAAGAGAGGGAAAAAGTGAAAGTGAAATAAGAGAGGAAATGGAGAAAGCTATTTTGGTTGGGTTCTTGAACAAGGAAACAAGATATAAGTGGGATAGTCTATTCGGAATAGGGCGGTTGCCAAGCCCGGAGGAATTTATTACAGTTTTATCAATGCAGGTTGCGAGGAGATAGGCAGGATAATAATAGCATAGCAAATAAAAGAGAGCAGCTTTACCTTGTGAATGTGGTAAAGCTGTTTTGTGTCCGTTTTCTGCTCAAGTGGTTCATTTTCTGTAAAGGGTATTGATTCTGTTTTGTAAGATGCTATATTGAGGAATGTGAACATTTCAAAAATCTAAAATTAATAGTAAAAATTGTTGGGAAATATTAAAGAAAGATTTTTGGAAATGTGTTTTGAGAAAAGAGTGTACGGATAATACGAAAGGAGAGAATGCTGTTATGATTACTTGTTCAAAGAAAAACGAGTATTTAAAGAGACTTACGGATTTGGAGATACCAGAGATTTATCAGGCATTTCCTAAAGATTTTTATGTTGATGTAAATGGATGGTCATTTGTCGATTATGAAGAAACAAAGTACATAAATGTGCAATTGACAGATGATGAGGTGGCGGAGCTGAAAGAATATGGTTTACTGGATAAAGTCTGCCATATTTCCGGTAATGTATACAAGATAAAGCGTTTAAGGACGTTAGATATTGAGTTGGCATCAGATAATGCGATTGATGCAATGAATACATTGAAAAAACGCTTTGAGCAAGGTGAGTTTAGAGGGAAGAATGATGTAATTGACATGGATGCACTCAAAAGAGAGTTTGCAGGAATGTATCGGACTACCTGTACGCAGCGTTGTCCTCATTGTTTTAATCAGGAGGATGATTTTTATGTAAGAAAAATTCTTGATGGACACAAGCTGTTAAAATGGTCTGATATGAAACAGGTCTTGCTGGACGCTAAGAAAATAGGATTGGAGTCTGTTAAGTTTCTTGGGATTGGTGAGATTTTTAAAATTCCTGATCTGTTCAATATTTTAGATGATTTGCGGCAAATGGAGATCAAGATAGGTATTTTCACAAAAGGCACCGCATTAGGAGATGATAAAATTGCCAAAGATTGCGGATATGAGGGCATTGAAACGGCAGAAGAATTAGTTCGTAAGTTATCTGAATACGAAAATGTAAGTATATTATTGGGTGGAAATTCCTTTGTACCAGAAATTCAGGATCGTATGGTGGGTTGTGGAAAAGATGGAGGAGTTACAAGCTATACGGAGAAAAGGGATTATGCATTGAAACTTCTTGTAAAATACGGTTTCAATGATCCTGCAAAGGGAAAAAGATTAGCCCTCGTTGCTGCTCCGGTGACGCCAGAGGTTAGCGATGAAACAGTGGTAATGTATGAATGGGCTATGCACAGAAATATAACCGTGATTACTATTCCTACTATGGTTAGTGGAAAAGGAACAGATGAATTAGAATGGCTTTTGGGACAATTTGAAACGAACAAAGAACTGATTTCCCGGTATGATGAAAATAATATCTTGACACGGGAGGAAAGATATGTTAAATGGCTGGCAGATTTCTATTCAGATATTTATGTATCTGCTATCAACATGGGAATAACTGATTTAGATATACTAAAAAAAGAAGGAATTTCTGGCTATGCAGGGGCGGCAAAATGCCAGCAGATGCATAATGGTATGTATATAAGACTGCCGGGGACGGTTCAGGAGTGTCCGGGGCGCTGTGTCGGTGCTGAAATTGCGGATGATATTAGAGATAAGTGCCTGTTAGCTACATGGATTGGCAGCAAAAATTATGACAGGAAAGATGATTGCAGGGCGTTATGTGCTGTTAAGATGAAAAATCTTACAGGTACGGACGTAAAGGTTTGCGATTGCTGTACCGTGTATGACAATGTTGGATCAATGCCTTTGGAATTAGAAAGAGATACCCTCATAGCTGTAGCGCAGAAAATATCAAGAGGAGCAGAAGAAAATGTATGAATTGATAAAGGTAGGAGAGCAAAGCTATTATATTGAGTCTCCGGCAAAAATAGGTGTCTATGTGGAAAATGGAACAGAGGCATATCTGATTGATAGTGGCAACGACAAGGACGCTGGAAAGAAAATCAGACAGATTTTGGAAACGAATGGTTGGACGTTAAAAGCCATTATTAACACACACTCCAATGCAGATCATATTGGTGGAAATCAGTATTTGCAAAAGCAGACAGCATGTAAAGTGTTTAGCCGGGGCATCGAGGCTGCTTTTACGCAATATCCTGTTTTGGAACCTGCTTTTTTGTTTGGGGGATTTCCTCTCAAAGAATTGCAACACAAGTTTCTTATGGCGAAACCGAGTGAGGTTACGAAAATTTCCGATGCTGATTTTCCCAAAAGTTTGTCTGTGATTGATTTGCCGGGACATTTTTTTGATATGATCGGGATTAGAACACCAGACGGAGTAGCTTTTATAGCAGATTGTTTAAACAGCAAAGAAACATTGGATAAGTATAAATTTACATTTATATATGATGTAGAGGCATATCTTCACACACTGGAACAGGTAGGAAAAATGCAGGCAAAGATGTTTATTCCGGCTCATGCAAAGCCGACAGAGGATATACAAGAGCTAGTGCAATATAATATATCTAAGGTTAATGAAAATGCGGAGTTTCTTATTGCATTATGCGAAAAGCCAATGAACTTTGAAACAATTTTGCAGCAGGTTTTCACTCAATACAATCTTGTAATGAATTATGAGCAGTATGCACTGTTAGGAAGTACAATAAAGTCATACCTTTCATGGCTTAAACATTCTGGTAAGGTGGTAACGGAGATTGCGGATAATATGTTGTTATGGAAAAAGGCATGAGTGGATATAACTACTAAGTGGGGAATACTTGCATATTTAGATCGGAAAGGCTGAGTATATTTAAAGACTGAACTTGAGATTGATTCTTTTGTTTGGTCTTTTGTTTTAAAATAGAGAAAAAATTAGATGTACAGAGCAAGACTAAAATCGCACTATGCGTTGAATTAAGTATTATGATGGAAAAAGCAGATTGATTATAAAGAGAGCTTTTCAGCGAGGCTAATCTAGTCTGAAAAGATTTATTGTGCCGTTTTCTGCAAAAACAGTTCACTTTCTGCAATGCATCTTGTTATATGCAATATTTGAACGATAATATTGGTAAAAGATAACTTGATAGTTTTCTGAAAAGTATAGGAGGTATTAACATGAAAACAAAGTTTACTAAGTGGATCAAGAAATGTGTAGGAGTATCTTTGGCTTTTGCAGTAGCATTAAGTACAGGGATGTATTTTAGTGGGCAGACAGTGTATGCTTCAACAGCATATACTGATGCAGAACCGAATGACTCTTATGAACAGGCACAACTTATTTCAAGAAATGCACAGACAGCAGCGCAGTATGTCTCCAATCAGTCATCGGTATATCGTTATGTGACAGGAACATTGTCTAATGATGATGAGGATTGGTATAAGGTTTATTTGTATTCAGATGATGAAACATATCTTGATTTGAATGTTGGAACAGGTACAATAATCGTGGAACTGTATGATTCCTCAAATTTATTCGTACCATTGGATATTTTTCAATTTCAGAAGTATGGAGATACAAATGTTTACGAAGTTCCTGTTCCAGAAAGTGGATTATACTATTTAAGAGTGTATCATACTACAACGAGTATTTCTTCAACTTACTACTTTACTATCGGCAATCCGCAGTATTCGTTAGGGACTTATACATATAAGTTTAATTCGATTACGTTAGCGGCTAAAGCTACTTGGCAGGATACCGTGGATTTAACATTAATTGCAGATATTCCAGATCGTGCAATAGGATATGAAGTAAGCGTTGGAGGATGTACAACATCTGTAAGCTCAAAGAGATATTTTTATAATGAATTTTATGATTCGTGGGTGGCAACAAAAACGACTTATTCATATAGTTTGCCAGTTACGAACTCATCATTACTGGATCAGGTATGGGGAGCGAAAATAATATCCACCAGTTCTTCCAGTAAAACATTTACGCCGACTATGACGATAAGGTATGTTGCACCTGATTTACCATAAGATAACTTATATGTAAATGATCCTTAGTGTACTAAAAAGATGATTTAATATTGGTACACTAAGGATAGATTGTAATCACGAATTAAAGTATAGCTTTGGAGAGGATGAGGTGAATATTGAAGGCATATTTAACAGACATAAATAGAACGAAACAGACATTGCTTTATGCCAAAGGAGTTGATAGGGTAGTAAAACAACAAAAGGCACTTCAAATATTATCAAAAAATGGAAACAAAAGGCTGGATAATTTAAGTATTTCTGATACTGCAAGAAGCTTTTCAAAAGAGAGCATAGCAGCAATGATAGACGGTAGTGTGAATATATCTAAAAATCAATTATCCTATTATTTAGATAATTATAATAATATGAGCGCTATTTTAGATGCAATAAATTTTGGCGAAAATGTTTCTTGTGGATATAATCCTGATTTTAAAGAGCATGGTGTTATTTCTTTTGATTATAATGGTAGCAGACAGATTGTACCTAATTATGCTGTGCCGAAAATTAATGCAAGTTCCTTATCACAGGTTTGTGCTGTAAATAATTCTTTGGTTCTAAATAACAAAAGTTATTACTCATGGGCAACATCAAATGGTAGCCGATATACATGGACAGTTAATAACGGAAAAATTGGATGGGCATCATCAGAGTCATTATTAGCCGAGAATACAAATCAAAAGGGTACAAATTATAAATGGGAAATGCGAAAAGCAAGTAATATTTTGTCTGCATTGGCACAGGGGAAAAATTTGTATGGATTTGCAAGAGAAGATGTACTGTCAGTTTGTGACAGTGTTGGATTTAAGACAGGATTCTTTTCAATAGACGCAGGAAGTGGAGTACATAATTATATATTGCAAGAATCTGGAAGGGTAATAAATGTAGATAAAAAAATTGAACAGTTGAACAACATGAACTGGAAAGAGGCTGGCTTTAAAGAAGGTGATACAGTTTCAGTCTATGGCAATGAGTATATTGTGGATAGTAACGGATATATTAACGTTTCTGCGGATGATACATTTACGTCAACAGAAATTATTTATCCGAGCCATTGATATGATGAATTTTATATATGGCATCATAATGAAATTTGAAAGTGGAATTAGGCGTATAGGAGTGTGTGATATGCGCCTTTTTGTACTTATTAAAAACTATGGGCTTCTATAATGTATAGATTGTAAATTGATAAAAATTATTAAGATACACAATATTTTGATAAAAAAATAAGGAAAAATAGAAATGCTTATATATAAAGAGATCAGACAACAGATTATAATCTGGAGTCTGATCTTTTTTCTTTTTATCTGATAGTCAAGGTTGCGTATATCAGCTATAAATAGCGGATACTGGCACTCTGAAAACCACTCCTTTTCAGTTATGATAGTTGCAGGCTTGAGAAAGCCAAGACAATTCAATAGGACACGCATACACCTGATTTTATTTTCGCCTTTTTATCCGTCTACGCTTGCGTAGCGATAAAGGGGTGGCAGAATCCCATTTCGTGCGAAGATGTACCTGCAATGGATAACATTGTTGCCTGTGAAGGTAAAAAACGCAAGTTTTTAAGAGCAGAGGATTGTGCCTACTGGCATGGCAGTCAGAGATAATGAGATAGAACAGCGCCGGAATTTCAGCGAAAAGCATTTTCCGGGAGTGGCTCCCTGTGGATTCCGTCTGGTTGGGCATGATGGAGGCGCAGTGTGGGATGAAGCCGTCCCAGTGTATGTTACCCGTTTCGGGGATCAGCGAGAGCATAATCTGATATTTTCAGATTGGACAGAGGGGTAATGTGGCGGAAACGCCACGTTATCCTCTGATACAGGCAAGCCTTGCAGTTATCAGATAACAGCAGACAAGGCTTTCCTGTATGAGAGGATAATGCCGGCAAAAACTTCTCTTTTGTTTCAGTCAATGAGAATAGAAGAAAGAACAGGTGATTATCATGTGCAGTAATGTGAAAAGTTTTGAGGTCGGCTTGCTTGTGCATCCGGCAATCATGTTTATGAACTCCAACAAGTCAGAGAGCAATATCCGCAGAATCATTCAGGAGAACCGACAGAAGTGCAGCATGGCAGGGATAGCGTTGATGAATGAAACTATCGTCAACAAGGGACCGAACAGGGATATTGACCGTGAAGCGGTGAATATGCTGATTACCCGGTTGATTACCGGGCAGTATGATACGGTTGTTGTGGAGAATATGGCTGACATAACAGCGGATGAGTCCGATCTGGAAGAATTTATGTATGATGCCGCCAACATCGGCGTCGGTTTCTTCGAGCTTTCCACCATGCAGTACCATATATACGATACAACAACGTGTCCTGCTGATAAGGAAAGACCGATATGGGGCGGGGGAAAAGGCTGCTGATGAAGATAAGGAGAGGCGACATACTGTATGCGGATTTGGGCGTACAGTATCAGGGAAGTATGCAGGGCGGTATGCGCCCGGTGGTGGTAGTCAGTAACAACAGGGCAAACAAGCACAGCACAGTCATTACAGTAGTTCCGCTGTCAACTAAGATATACAAGAAACGGAGCCTGCCAACCCATGTATTCATATCGTCATATAAGACGGAGGGGCTGGACCAGCACAGTGTCGCATTATGCGAACAGGTAACAGCACTGAACTTTGACCGTATCATAGAACACATGGGAAAGGTTGATGAAGAAACGCTCGACAGGATTACAGAGGGCGTACAGGTGCAGGTCGGTGTGTTTGACAGATACAATTAAGGAAAGGACATAACATCATATCTTTTGGAGCCGGGCGGGTGTCCGGCTTTTTACATAGCTACGTGTCTCGTACAGGCAGCATTTTCTATGTATATTAAGGATAAAGGAGTATGTAAGGATGGGCTTTACAAAATTGGAACTGATTCAGTTCTTTGACGGACTGACGGAATTGGTCAGTGAGGAAAACAAGGGAAAAGCCAGTGTTCAGATACGGAAATTTCTGCTCAACTTTGAAAAAAGCTATCAATATGAAGATGCGGTAACGCATAGTGGTGTGCCATATCAGCCGCCCTATTATATATCGGCAATGCCGCAAGCCATACAGGAAGAGATCAGAGAAAGGCTGACTGCGAAGCTGACAGAACAGGGGGAGTACACTCCTGAAAAGGTGGAACACTTCATGCGTTCCAGAATCTATGACTTGGACGGACTGATTGACATCAAGGATTATGCAAAATGGGCAGACAAAGAGATATACAGGAATTTTCAAAAGAGGCTTGAAGCGAGCAAATGGTAGGAGAGCAGGAAAACCTTTCTAAGCCGGATCTGCAATCCGGCATACATAGCTGTCAAAATATCCGGCAGCGTTTTTTATTGGGAGGTAACAGAATGACGGCAGAAGAATACAGAAAAATGCTTGATACCGATTTTGCGGATGTGAAGCTAGAGGAGCTGACGGATATAAGCGGGATTCAGATTAACCGGGAGCTGCCGTTGGAGGAAAGAAAGAAGCAGTACCTTAAAAAAGTCGGCAATCCCTATCTGGTGCGTGTCGGCAGCATGAAAGTCAAGGTACGGTTTACAGGCGGTATATCTTTTAATGAAGCATTTGAAAATATGCTCTTATCCGTTTAAAAATTTTTCAGAATCTGGTGGAAATAATCCGCAGGGTGTGCTAGAATAGCGTTAGGACTAAATTTCATTATTTCTAACTTGGGACTAAACAGGCACTCCCTTTCGGGTTTTCTGACTTAGAAAATCAAAAGGAGTGGTAAACATGAGTAACAAGATTAAGAAAATCTACCATGCAGCCATCTACGTTAGATTATCTAAGGAAGATGGTGATGTTTCCAATGCTGCGAAAGCAGAGAGCAACAGCATTTCAAATCAGAAAAATCTTATCCGTGATTTCCTGAAGGACAAAGAAGATATTGAGGTAGTGTCGGAACGGGTTGACGACGGTTATACAGGCTCTAATTTTGAGCGTCCTGCTTTTAAGCTGATGCTTGAGGACATTAAAAAGGGTATTGTGGATTGTGTCATCGTAAAAGACCTTTCACGTTTCGGGCGTGAGTACATTGATTCCGGCAGGTACATTGAGCGGCTGTTCCCCGCACTGGGGGTTCGCTTTATCGCTATCAATGACAACTATGACAGTCTGGACGGGAAAGATCAGGCGGATGAAATCATTATCCCTTTTAAAAACCTAATCAACGATGCGTACTGCCGGGATATTTCCGTGAAAATACGGAGCCATTTGGAGGTAAAAAGGAAAAACGGGGAATTTATCGGTTCCTTTGCCCCTTATGGGTATCAGAAAGATGAAAATGACAGAAACAGCTTGGTGATTGATCCGATTGCGGCGGGGATTGTCAGGGACATTTTCAGAATGAAGCTGCACGGACTCAGTCAGGATGCCATTGCAAACAGGCTGAATGACATGGGTGTGCTTTCCCCTATGGAATATAAAAGCGCAATGGGCAGCAATTACCAGACCAGCTTTAAGACCAATGACAAGGCAGTATGGAGTTCTGTAACAGTCAGAAGAATTTTGGAAAATGAGCTTTATATCGGTACTCTGGTTCAGGGCAGGCAGACAACACCGAACCATAAGGTAAAAAAGACAGTGTTGAAGCCGGAGAAGGACTGGATAAGGATAGAAAAGAACCATGAAGCCATTATTTCAGACAGGGATTTTTCCATTGTGCAGCGGCTTCTTGGCATGGATACAAGGATTTCCCCGAAGCAGTCAGAAGTATATCCGCTGGCAGGGCTGATTGTCTGTGCCGACTGTGGTGCGGCTATGGTAAGGAAGAATGCCTATGCCGGAGGGAAGAAGTATCAGTATTATGTGTGTTCCCGCAACAAGGAGACTAAGGAGTGCAGCAACCACCGTATCCCGGTGGATAAACTGGAAGAAGCGGTTTTGCAGTTCCTACAGGTCCAGATCAGCAACATTCTTGACTTGAAACAGGTCATGGAAAAGGTATCTACAATCCCTTTTCAGGAACTGGATATTAAGGAACTGGAAAAGCGTATCGGACAGAAAGAAACAGAGATTGAGCGCTGCAAGGAACTCCGCAATATGCTCTATGAGGATATGAAAGACGGTATCGTGTCAAAAGAGGATTACATGGAGCTGCATGAGGCATACACACAGAAACGTGACAGTGCGGAAGATGCGGTAAGGAAGATGAAGCAGGAAATCAAGGATATACTTGCTTCAAATACGGATAAATACAAATGGCTTGATTATTTTGCAGAGCATCAGAACATCGACAGGCTGACAAGGAATGTGGCTGTGGAGCTGATTGACAGGGTACGGGTTATAGACAAGAACAGCATTGAAGTAGTTTTCAGTTTTGGCGACTGTTATAAGGAAATACTTGATAATCTGCAGCACGCAGGCTGTGAGGTTGTCTGTGATGAACATGGCAGGGTTCGGTTTGAGAGGAAGGAGGCGGTGTAGCATGGCTAGGAAGTCAAAGAAGATTGATTTTGTAAATGTCAATGATTTAGGACAGCAGACCATGACAGTTTCTGCCCCGGTAAAATCAGCCTGCTACAAAGTCGGCTTATATGCAAGGCTTTCTGAGGAAACAGAAGCCAACAGAGAACGGGCAACGATTGAGACACAGATGGAACTATTGCGGAAGTTTGTGGCAGAGAATGACGATATGGTTGTTTTTAAAGAGTATGCTGACATTTCCTATTCCGGCACGAATTTTGAAAGACCGGGTTTTGAGGAAATGATAAAGGATATGCGGAGCGGCTTGCTCAACTGCATTGTCGTAAAAGATTTATCAAGGCTCGGCAGGAATTATGTTGAGACAGGCAACTACATTGAAAGGGTATTCCCGTTCTTTGATGTGAGGTTCATAGCGGTCACTGACGGTTACGACTCCAACAAGTCCGGCGAAGAGCTGCTGATGCCGCTGAAAAACATGGTAAATGAAATGTATGTGAAAGATTTATCCAAAAAGATGAAATCCGCTCACAGGGCATACTGGAAAAATGGGGAGTATTCTTCAGGGAAAGTTCCTTATGGATATGTCAATATAGACAGACATCTCTATCCGGATGACAAAGTTAAGGAAAACGTGCTTGAAATATACAGGCTGTTTTTAGAGGGAAATTCCTTAAAGGAGATTACAAGGCAGCTAAACAGTAAAAAAATCCTTAATCCTAAATCATACAAGCTCATTCAGTTTGGACATGACATTCCAGAAGGAATGAATACAGAATGGAACAGTGTGACAGTAAGGGCTATCCTTACAAATCATGCCTATGTTGGTGAAAGCGTCCACAATAAAATGAGCAGGGTAAATGGGAAAACGGTCAGAGTACCCAAAGAAAACTGGATTATTGTTGAGGACACTCATGCGCCACTGGTAAGCAGGGAGGATTTTGACACGATACAGGAGATGCTTGAGGAAAATGTAAAGCATTTTCACTCGACACACGGGAAAAACGGATTTGACCATGCCCGGTTTAATCTTATCGGTAAGAAGATTGTCTGTGCGGACTGTGGAAAAATCATGGCATTCCGCACAGAAGGGACAAGGCATGTCAACAAGTCTTACAGGTGCAAGACCTATCTGAACACGGTAAAGAAAGGCTGCACCAATCATCTGGTATCAGCAGAGGCGGTCAATGCGGCAGTGTTTAGTGAGATTCAAGAGCATATGCATGTCTGCATTGATAAAGAGGAAACAGTAAAGCGGCTGAATGCAAAGACGGAAAACCTTAAAAAGTATGATTTATATGGAAAAGAGGCAGACAAGATAAGAAAGGAGCTGCAAAAGACAACAGAAGTCAAGGCAGGCATTTTTGAGGATTACCGGGATAAGCTGATTGATGAAGAACAGTATGTGCAGATCAGTGAGAAATACGCTGCCAAAATTAAGGAACTGTCTGCAAGGCTTGATGAAATGCTAAAGGCACAGGCAGAATATTCCAGAGAGTACCATATTAACGAGGACTGGAAAGCGGTGGTGCAGAAATACCTCACGAAACGCAAGCTCACAAAGGAAATGGTAGATGCATTTGTGGACAGGGTAGAGGTACATGAAGATGCAAACATTGTCGTACACCTGATTTATGATGATGTACTGGAAAGCCTGAAAAGCCTGAGTGCAGAAAGAGAGGGCGGTTCCAATGGATAAAACAGCAGTGGCGATATACCTCCGCCTCTCAAATGAGGACAGCGACAAGGGAAAACTTGAAGAAAGCAACAGCATTTCAGCGCAACGGGTACTCCTTACAAAGCATGTAGAGGAACTTATGCAGGGACAGGAATACAGCATCACAGAGTTTAGTGATGACGGGTATTCCGGCACCGATTTCAACAGACCGGGCGTTCAGGCATTGATTGAAGCGGCAAAAAACGGCGATATCGGCATGATTGTTGTCAAAGACTTTTCACGGTTTGGGCGGGATTATCTTGAAGTCGGAAGGTATCTTGAATATATCTTTCCAATCCTGCAGGTAAGGTTCGTGTCTGTCAATGACAATTACGACAGCAGTGATAAGTTCGGGACAACAGGGGGAATGAGCGTTGCACTCAAAAACCTTGTTTATGGGATGTACAGTGCTGATCTGTCTAAAAAAGTACGGAGTGCAAGGGACACAAGGGTTAGGAACGGTGAGTTTGTCGGTCAGTTTGCCCCATATGGGTACATGAAGAACCCGGAAGATAAGCATGAACTGCTGATTGATGAAAATGTGGCGTGGGTAGTGCGCAGAATTTTCCGGCAGGCTGCTGACGGAGTAAGCCATACGGAGATTGCAAGGCAGCTCAATGAGGAAGGAATACCGACAAGGTATCTGTACCACCAGTTAAAAGGCGATAATTTCCCGGATAAACAGCCACATGTTAAGATAAAAATGTGGAGTAACAGTTCAATCAGGAACATAATTACTGACGAGACATATTTGGGAACAATGTTCTGGAACCGGGCAAGGTGCGGTATGGACACCAATAAGAAACGGGTAGAGCAGCCGAGGGAGAAATGGATCATCGTAGAAAACCAGCATGAAGCCCTTGTATCAAAAGAACTTTTTCAGAAAGCAAATGATAACATTGTCGGACTTGATATGAGCGGAAGAACAACAGGCAGGCAAAATCTCTTTTTTATCTGTGGTTACTGTGGCAAAAGCCTTCAACTCAGAAACAGAAAAAACGATAAATATCATTGTAGAAGTCGTGTACAGCAGATAGAGAATGACTGCCAAAAGATTAACATTGTAAAGGAAGAACTAGAAAATGCGGTGTTGTGTCAGGTAAGAGGAATGGCAAATATGCTCATTGAAGCAAGAGCTGTTCGCAAACAGGCACACAAGCATGACAGGAAATCAATACTTGAAACAACGGTTGCTGACAGTATGAAGGAAACGGCTCGTTGGAAAGACACAAAGCTGCACTTATATGAGCAATACAAGGCAGGAACGATTACCAGAGACGATTATGTTGCACGGATTGAAAAAGGTAAGATAAGAATGGAAGAACTGGAACAGATCAAGAGTGCGGCACTGGAAGAACTGGACAGCTTACAGGCAGTATCAGAGCCGGAGGAAATATCGGACGAAAAACTGACAGAGTTTTCCGTACTGGAGTCCTTTGACAAAGACAGGTTAAAGACGCTGATTGATAAAGTTATTGTCTACGGATCGGATGCCATAGAGATTGTGTGGAAAGTCGGAAATCCTTTCAATGCTGACAGCACTGTATGAAAATCTGTTCCAATTTGCGGAAAGTAATGGTAAAATAGGAGCCATAGGCAAATCTGCCTGTGGCTCGCTAAAAAAATGAAATTTTTTTTATTCCTTACTTGACACAAGCAGACATGATGTTGCTCCACCACCCCGGTGCTGGTGATGTGGAGGCTTATCTCGCAATGGAAAAAGCAGTTGCGGACGGTAAAATCCGTTCACTCGGTTTATCAAACTGGTATGTGGAGGAACTGGAGGAATTTTTACCACAGATAAATGTTACACCTGCTCTGGTCCAGAATGAAATACACCCGTATTATCAGGAAAATGATGTAATCCCTTACATTCACAGTCTTGGGATTGTGGTGCAGGGCTGGTATCCCCTCGGAGGCAGGGGATATACGGCAGAGCTGCTTGGTAATGAGGTGATTTCGGAAATCGCTGCGGCACATGGGAAGTCATCGGCACAGGTAATTCTCAGGTGGAATCTGCAAAAGGGCGTTGTAGTCATTCCCGGCTCCAGCAATCCCGATCATATACAGGAAAACACGGAATTGTTTGATTTTGAATTGACGGAAGAGGAAATGGAGCGGATCAATGCTCTTGACCGTGGCGAGAAGCATGACTGGTATTGAGAAAGCTTCTGATAAGATGACGGACAGCACAAAAACGGTATTATTTGATTTAGATGGTACAATTATTGATTCAGAGGAAGGAATTGGATTTGGCAGACGGAGGGAGATCATTATGAAAGTATTGGCAATAAACGGCAGCGCAGGAAAAGACGGGAACACAGCAATCCTTATCAATACAATATTTGAGGAATTGCATCAGGCAGGATTTGAAACGGAAATGGTGCAGCTTTCCGGGCAAATCATTGAACCCTGTAAGGCTTGTTGGGCCTGCGGCGGGAGAAAAAACTGTGTGCATAAAAAGGACTTGTTTCAGGAAATTTTTGAGAAGATGACGCAGGCAGACGGGATAATCCTTGGTTCCCCGGTCTATACAGCAAACATTTCTGCGAATATGCAGGCATTTTTAGAACGGGCATCGGTGGTGACAGATATGAACAGGGATGCGGATTTGCTCAAATATAAAGCAGGTGCGTCCGTTACGGCAGCCCGTAGGGGCGGTGCAATCGCCGCTCTTGATGCGATGAACCGTTTTTTTATGCTGCAGAATATGTTTGTGGTTGGATCTTCTTATTGGCCTATGGCTTATGGACAGATGCCGGGGGATGTACAGAAAGATGAAGAAGGAATGGAAACCATGAGAAATCTTGGCCGGAATATGGCATATTTGTTGAAAACTCTGGAAGAAAGGCGGCGATAAGATGAAAAACAGGATTTGCATTTTGCTTTCATTTCTGCTGCTTTTTATCCTGACCGGATGTGGAAATAATGGGATCGGGAATGGAGCGGAAAGCACTCTGCCGCAAACTGATGGGCAGACAGGACAATCTACGGATTATGAACAGGAAGGTTCCGGAACAGAAATGCAGGAATCATCAGAAGCGGTTTCAGAGCCGGAACAGGAGTCAGATATGGAAACAAAAACCTTAGTAGTATATTTTTCTGCAACTGGAACAACAAAGCCATTGGCAGAATACGCGGCGGAAATTCTAAACGCCGATCTTTATGAAATAGTACCGGAAGACCCTTATACGGAGGAAGATCTGGCATATTATACGAATGGCCGGGCAGATCAGGAGCAAAACGATTCTTCCGCACGTCCTGCGATTTCTGGCGGTGTGGAAAACATGGCAGAATATGACACTATCCTCCTCGGTTATCCTGTCTGGCATGGGCAGGCTCCCCGGATCGTCAGTACTTTTTTGGAAAGCTACGACTTTTCAGGAAAAACAATTATTCCGTTCTGCACTTCCCATAGCAGCGGTATTGGTTCCAGTGCAGATAATCTTCATCCTTTATGTTCTGATTCCACAGAATGGCTTGAAGGCAGGAGATTTGCAGGTGGGACATCAAGAGCAACCATGGAAGAATGGTTGAACGATACCGGTATCTCAAAATAAAGATAATTTTGTGGTTAAAAATTGCTGCTGCGTCAGTATTGTTCATGGATCAGGGGATTGTAGTACCATCTAGTAAAAAAAGGCCGTTGAAAATGCCCTGCAAAGTAGATAAAATAGACTGTGTAAAAAGGGAATTCAAAAGAAGGGAAGGGCATGACCATGGACCAACACAAAATCCTGCTGGTCGAGGACGACAGGGAGATCAGCGAAATGTTACAAAACTATCTGCAGACGGAGAACTATGAGGTGATCTGTGCTTTTGACGGGGAGGAGGCCTGCAGGCTTTTTGCGGAGGACAGTTTCAGCCTTGTTCTGCTGGATCTGATGATCCCGAAAAGAAGCGGGATGGAGGTCATGCAGCAGATCCGTCAGGGCAGCTATGTACCGATCATCATTTTGTCTGCGAAGGACACGGAGACGGACAAAACGCTGGGTCTGGCGCTGGGGGCGGATGATTACATTACGAAGCCCTTTTCCGTGGTGGAGGTGCTGGCGCGGATCAAGGCGAACATCCGCCGGACGATCCAGTATGACAGGGTAAACGCTGATGCCGCAGCGGCGCCGGAGCTGCTCACGGCGGGGGAGTTGTCGATGAATCCTGTCGACTATACGGTGATGAAGAGGGGCAGTAAGGTGGAGCTGACGGCGAAGGAGTTCGAGATTTTGAAGCTGCTCATGTTAAACCCGAAGAAGGTGTACACGAAGGAGCAGCTCTACTCCCTTGTGTGGAACGACGCTTATCTGGGGGATGAGAACGCGGTGAATGTACATATCAGCAGGCTGCGCAACAAGATCGAGGACGATTCCCGCAATCCGCGTTATGTGGTTACTGTCTGGGGAATCGGCTACAAACTGGGGGAAGGGTTATGAATAGTACGGTTATTATCGTTTTCCTGTCAATATTGGCAGGATTTCTTTTGCTTATCGTTTTGTACCAGCAGTTTGGGTGGAAGGCGGGGATCCGCAGAAATCTGCGGGAGGTAAACGGCAGACTGGGGAAGATTCTGGAATCGGACAGTGACGAGATGGTGTATGTCTTTACAGAGGAAGCGCAGCTGCAGGAGCTGGCGGCGCAGATCAACGGACTGCTGGAAAAGCATTTAAAGGTGAAGGCCGATTATCGTCGGTCCGAGATCGCGTCCCGGAAGATGCTTTCGAATATTTCTCATGACATCAAGACGCCGATGACGGTGATCCTGGGATATCTGGAGATCTTACGCATAAACAGCGCGGCGTCGGACGAGATGCTTATGAAAACGGAGCAGAAGGCGAAAGAAGTGATGCAGCTGATCGATCGGTTTTTTACGCTGGCCAAGCTGGAATCGGGGGATCTGGCGCCGGAACTGTCCAGGATCGATCTTTGTGAGCTGTGCCGTAAGGGCATACTGGATTTCTATGAACTGCTGACGAACCGGGCATTTCAGGTGGAGGTGGATCTGCCGCAGGAACCTGTGTGGGTGCAGGGGAATGCGGAATCTGTGATGCGCATACTCAACAATCTGCTCTCCAATGCGGTGCGCTACGGGGCGGACGGCAAATATCTGGGGCTGGCCATACGGGTGGAGGAAAAGGCGGCCTGTGTGGAGGTGACGGACCGGGGCAAAGGGATCGAGGCGTCCTTTGCGGAAAGCGTGTTTGAGCGCCTTTTTACTATGGAAGATTCCAGAAACCGGGAGATACAGGGCAACGGGCTGGGACTGACCATCGCCAGGGATCTGGCAAGGCAGATGGGAGGCGAGATCATGCTTAAAAGTGTGCCCCATGTGAAGACCGTGTTTACGGTCAGTTTCATCAGGTGTCCATAGCCGGCGCGCTGGCTGAAAAAGAAAGAATTTCGTAAGATTTGTGCAACAGTTTTGCAACAAGATGCCGTTACAATAGTATTCAGAAGCGACGGAGAGAAAACAAGAATCGTTACCCGCCGCATGATAGAAGGGAGGCAGACAAAATGCCATACATGATACAGACCAACCATCTTTCCAAAACGATCGGTGGAAAGGAACTTGTAACGGATGTGAATCTTCATGTGAAGAAAGGAGAGATCTACGGATTTCTGGGGCCCAACGGAGCAGGCAAGACAACGGTGATGAAGATGCTGACCAATCTCTGGAAGCCTACGGCCGGCAGTGTGGAACTGTTCGGGGAGACGCTTACGCCACAGTCCTGCGAGGTGCTGAGACGGATGGGGAGCATCATAGAGTTTCCGATCTTTTATGAGCATATGAGCGGCTATGATAATCTGAAGATGCACTGTGAGTATATGGGGTACTATCAGCATGACAGCATCGAGAATGTGCTGGCCATGCTGGAGATTACGGAGGCGGCAAACAAGCCGGTGGGGAAATATTCGCTGGGCATGAAGGAGCGGCTGGGAATCGCCAGAGCGATCCTGTGCAAACCGGAGCTTCTGATCCTGGATGAACCCACCAATGGACTGGATCCGGCGGGCATGAAACAGATCCGCAGCCTTTTGAAGAGACTCTGTACGGAATACGGTATCACGATCATGATTTCCACGCATATTCTGTCGGAAGTCGAGTCCATCGCGGATACCATCGGCGTGATCCATCATGGCAGGATGGTGCAGGAGATCGGGATGCGGGAGATCGAGCAGATGAGTCTGGCTTATATCGAGCTGACGGCCATGGATCCGAAGCGGGCGGCCTATGTGCTGAGCGATAAGCTGGGACTGACTAATTTTAAGATTCTGGAGCAGGGCGTGATCCGCATCTATGACGGAGCGGTGACGGTACAGGAGTTGTCGAAGACGCTGGCGCTCAATGATGTGGCAATTACGGCGCTGGGCCGGAAGACGGAAAATCTGGAAAACTATTTCCTGAAAATGACGGCAGAAGGAGGAGAACACCATGTGGAAGTTGATTAAGATGGAGTGGAAAAAGAATTGTCTGGGGAAGATGATCCGTAATGCGGCGATCATGACGACGGCGGTACTGCTTTTTGTTCTGCTGACGGCGGGTGAGGCCGGAGCAGACATGGCCGAAATGGGAATGTTTGATAAGAGTTTTATACATGCATCGGTGGAACTGTACACCCACATGTCTTATATGATCTTTACGGGGGTGCTGCTGGCCGGTTTCGTTGTGGATGATTATAAAAAAGGGACGATCCGTCTGTTGTTTTCCTATCCTGTCAAAAGGAAGAAGCTGGTGCTGGCAAAGGTTTTTGCCGTGTGGATCTTCAGTTTTACAGCGATGGTGATCAGTAAGCTGGTGATGTATGCGGCGGTGCTGGCAACGGGACCATGGATCCATATTCCGGCGTCGGATATTCCGTATGGCAACTGGCCTTTCTGGGTAGAATTGTTCCTGAGTGCGGCGGCTATGGTCAGCATATCCTTCCTTGCGCTGCCCATCGGTATGAAGATGCGTTCTTCCAAGGCGGCCGTGGTGGCTTCTATTATCATAGTCTGCTTTACCCAGGGAAATATCGGGGAGTTTACGCTGGCGAACAATGTAGCGTTTTATCTGTGCCTGTTCGGGCTGGCGATGGTGTCTGTGTTTTTGGCGATCCGGCAGGTGGAACAGAAGGATGTGTGAAGACAAAACAGGTTGAGAGAAGGAGTGAGAAGAGAATGCAGTATACAACCAAATATGAGACGCCTCTTGGCAGTGTGCTGCTGGCGGCGGACGAGACGGGGCTTACGGGATTGTGGTTTGACGGGGCAGGATATTATGCGGCAGGACTGGCGGCGCGGCATGAGGAAAAGGAAGTGCCGGTGTTTGAGAAGGTGCGGACGTGGCTGGATCTCTACTTCTCCGGGAAGCAGCCGGAGTGCCTGCCGCCGCTCCATATGATCGGGTCGCCTTTTCGGATCAGGGTCTGGGAGATGCTGCTGCAGATTCCCTACGGGCAGACGATGACTTACGGGGAGCTGGCGGCGCAGATCGCGAAGGAGAGGGGGATCGAACGGATGTCGGCACAGGCTGTCGGCGGGGCGGTGGCGCACAATCCGATCTCCATTCTCATTCCGTGTCACCGGATGGTGGGAACGAACGGCAGCCTGACAGGGTATGCGGGAGGCATCCCGAGAAAGGTAGAACTGTTAAAGCTGGAAGGCGTTGCGGTGGAGAACCTGTTTGTGCTATAGTAGTTTTATGCTGCTGCGCTCTGTCAGTTTGCGGTAAGAATCAGAGAGGAGAACCCGCGTGCAGAAATTATTGCTGTTGGAGGACGATATCAGCCTGATCGACGGGCTGACGTATTCACTTGAAAAAAACGGATTTGAGATAACGGTGGCACGATCGGTGCAGGAGGCCGGCAGGCTTTTGACGGGAGAGGGCAGGCAGTTCGACCTGCTCCTGTTTGATGTGACGCTGCCGGACGGAAACGGCTTCCGTCTGTGTGAGCGGCTGCGGGCGGCGGGAAATGAGACGCCGATCATATTCCTGACGGCCTCGGACGAGGAGACCAGCGTGATCAGGGGGTTAGACTGCGGCGGGGACGATTATATCACGAAGCCTTTTAAGCTGGGGGAGCTCTGCTCACGGATCCGGGCGCTGCTGCGGCGCAGTACGGGCCGTAAGGCGGAAGAGGGAATCTTAAGATCCGGCGATCTTACCGTGTATCTTACGGAGGGCAGGGTGACGCTGCGGGGAGAGCATGTGGAATGTACGGGGGCGGAGTACCGGCTGCTGTGCCTTTTTCTTGCAAACAGCGGGAAAGTGCTCACACGCTCCGTGATCCTGGATAAGCTGTGGGACGGCGCGGGTAATTTCGTGGATGACAACACGCTTTCCGTATATGTGCGCAGGCTGCGGGAGAAGCTGGAGCGTGACCCCTCCGCACCGGAATATCTGAAAACAGTCAGGGGACTGGGCTACCAGTGGCAGGCGTAAAAGCATAAGGCGTACAAGCGTCAGGCATAAAAGCATAAGGTGTACAAGCGTCAGGTGTGAAGAGAGGAATGTGAGCGGAAGGAGCGGGGAAGTTGAGCGGCGGGAATAGTCTGAAATTTTTACAGGAGAGACAGGCCCGTGGTCTGTACGGGTTTCTGGTGATGGTCTGCATTTGGCAGACTTTCTTTTTGGGGATCTGCGGGATATGGCACGGGGATCAGATCAGGCATGTGCTGACACAGCGGGAGCTGGCGGCGTCTTCATACCTGTTGGAGCAGGATGTTCTGCCGACAGTGGTCGCGGCAGCCTGGAATCATACGGAGGTGACGGAGGCGGGCAGCGTGCTGCTGGCACAGATCGGCCATACGGAGCAGGGACAGGGCTTTTTGCTGCAGCTTATGGGGCAGACATCGGGGCCCTTTTTGCTGACGCTGCTTACAGGGGGGATTCTGTCCGCGGCCGTCCTGCTGCTCGGCGCGGGGTTCTTTTTACAGAAAAGAGAGCTGGCCTATGAGGAAGCGGAACGGATCGTGACCGGGTATGCGGAGGAGCGGTTTACAGAGCATTTGCCCATGGGGGAGACGGGCGCCGTTTACCGGCTTTATAATAAGGTGGAGCAGCTGGCCTTGTCGCTGCAGGCCAAAAGCGAGACGGAGCGCAGGGCCAGGGAGTTTCTGCGGGACATGATCTCGGATATTTCCCATCAGCTGAAAACGCCGCTGGCAGCGCTTACCATGTATATGGAGATCATGGCACAGGAGGCCGACCGGGAAGAGACCGTGCGCAGATTCACGGAGAAATCCATGCGGTCGCTGGAGCGGATGGAGCAGCTGATTTTGTCGCTTTTGAAAATGGCGCGGCTGGATACGGGCAACATTGTTTTCGAGAAGCGGCAGTGTTATGCACAGGAGCTGGTATCGCAGGCAGTTATGGAACTGTCGGAGCGGGCGGCCCGGGAAGGAAAAACGATCTTACAGGAAGGCAGCCCGGAGGAGATGGTCTGCTGCGATCCGGCCTGGACGAAGGAAGCGCTGGGCAATCTGGTCAAAAATGCGCTGGATCACACCAGTACGGGCGGCGCGATACAGATCGTCTGGCAGCGGTCCCCTGCGCTTATGCGGCTGTCTGTGAAGGATGACGGGTGCGGCATCCTGCCGGAAGACATCCACCATATTTTCAAGCGCTTCTACCGGAGCAGGCAGGCGGACGACAGACAGGGCGTGGGGCTGGGCCTTTCTCTGGCCAAAAGGATCGTGGAGGAGCAGGGCGGCAGTCTGTCGGTGGAGAGCCGGCTCGGGGAGGGCAGCGTGTTCCGGATCTCTTTTCCACTGTCCGGCTGAATGCATGGATGGAAGTGAACCTGCAGCCGGCAGCTTACAAATCTGTAAGCGGGGATTCATCGTGGCGTAAGGTTTGGGTGCTATGCTTTTTCTATACAAAATGTAGTGTCTGCGGGGCAGAAAGTTCTGTGCACTGGCAGAGAAATGTCTGCACAGTGGCATAGAAAATCTGTAAAGCGACAGAGAAATATCTGCGGGGCAGCGGGCATGGAAAAAAGTATAGAAGAAAGGCAGGGTAACGTATTGGAAATCGTAAGAGTAGAGAAGCTGAGTAAGACATACGGAAAGGGCGAGGCGCAGGTGGCAGCTCTTAAGAACGTGTCCTTTTCCATGGAGAGAGGGCAGTTTGGCGCGGTGGTGGGCGAGTCCGGATCGGGCAAGAGCACGCTTCTTAACTGTGTGGGCGGTCTGGACCGGGCGGACGCCGGGAAGGTATTCATAGGTGACAGGGATCTGTTTGCGATGGGAGAGGAGGAGCGGACGATCTTCCGCAGGCAGAATATCGGCTTCATCTTCCAGTCTTTTCATCTGATCCCGGAGTTGAATGTGGAGCAGAATATCATTTTTCCGCTGCTGCTGGACTACAGGAAGCCGGAGCAGACGCGGGTGGAGGAGATACTGGAAGTGCTGGGGTTAACAAACCGGCGTAAGCATCTGCCGGGGCAGCTTTCCGGCGGGCAGCAGCAGAGAGTGGCCATCGGACGGGCACTGATCACGCGTCCGGCGCTCGTCCTGGCGGATGAGCCCACGGGGAATCTGGATTCCCGGAACAGTGAGGATGTGATGGATCTGCTCTGTAAGGCGTCCAGACATTATCAGCAGACCGTCTTGATGATCACCCATAACAGGAATCTGACGTCGGCGGCGGACCGGGTGTTTCAGGTGACCGACGGTACACTGTGTGAGTTGGGAGGTGACAGGCGATGAAACATTATCTGGATCTGATCGCCATCTCGGCCGGACGGCATAAGAAGCAGACGCGCATGACCAGGCTGTGTATTGTGCTGGCGGTGTTTCTGGTGACGGTGATCTTTGGCATGGCGGATATGGAAATGCGGGCGCAGATGATACAGGCTGTAAAAAGTGACGGGAACTGGCATGCAGGCTTCGTGGTGGACGCGGAGACGGGAGCGCTGATCGGTGAGCGGCCGGAGGTGGAGAGGATTGCCCGGTATGGTGTTGTGAATTACGGCCTGCAGGACGGCTACCGGATCGGGGGAGTTGAGACCTGTGTCTGCGGTCTGGATGCTGATCTTCTGGAGATGTTCCCGGCGGTGACGGTTCTGGAAGGAAGGTTTCCGCAGCAGGACGACGAAGCCATGCTGAATGAGGCGGTCAAAAGCCGGCTGGGTCTGCGGGTGGGTGATCTGGTCAGCCTGACCGTACCCCGGGGAGAGAGCAGACAGTACAGGATCACCGGCATCACGAAAGATATGATACTGACGGCGGAACATGATGCTTTCGGGATGCTGCTCACCGCGGAGGGATATGATGCCCTGCATACAGGAGAGACGGACGCCGAACAGGAGATGGTCTATTTCGTGCAATTCAAAAAGTTTTGCAATATCCAGAAAGCCATCGGTGATATCTCGACACAGTTTGGCCTTGCGCCGGAGCAGGTGCGGCAGAACGCCAAGGTGCTGATGCTCATGTTTCAGAGCGGGGATTCCTATCTGATGAAGTTCTATTTCGTGGCGGCGGTGCTGGCAGTGCTGGTGGCGGTGGCCGGTATCTTTATGATCGCTGCCAGCATGAACAGCAATATAGCCCGCAGGACGGAGTTCTTCGGAATGATGCGTTGTCTGGGAGCCACGAAGAGACAGGTGATCTGTTTTGTAAAAAGAGAGGCACTTGGCTGGTGCAGACTGGCGGTTCCGGCGGGACTTCTTGCCGGTGTGGTGACAGTGTGGGCGGCCTGCGGTATGCTGCGGTTGTTAAGTCCGGGGCTTTTTGACAGTATGCCGGCATTGGGGGTCAGTGTCTTAAGTCTGGTGGCAGGGACGTTGATCGGTCTTGTTACGGTGCTTCTGGCGGCCGGAGCGCCGGCAAAAAAGGCGGCGGGCGTATCGCCCCTGACGGCAGTGTCCGGCAACGCAGGTACGGTGCAGGCGGCAAAAAGAGCGGCCGACACGAGGGGCTTTAAGGTGGACACGGCGCTGGGAGTGCACCATGCGGCGGGCAGCAGGAGGAATTTCTTTCTGGTGACGGGTTCCTTTGCTTTCAGCATCATTCTTTTTCTCGCTTTTGGCACGGCAATTGATTTCATGCATCATGCGATCATGCCGCTGCGGCCGCAGGCACCGGATTTCTATGCCTTTGCCGCCGATTATGCGAATATCATTCCGGCAGAACTGGCAGAGCAGCTGCAGGAGCATCCGGGCGTCAAAAGGGCTTTTGGCAGAGGATATGCGCAGGTGACGGCGCAGCTTGACGGACAGCAGACACTGTTTACGATTCTGTCCTACGATGCACAGCAGTTCCGATGGGCCGGACGGGGTCTGCTCAAGGGGAATCTGGCGGATGCAGAGGAAGGAAAAGGCGTGCTGCTGGCATGGCGGGAAGAGGGGCAGGTGCCTGTGGGCAGTAAACTTACCCTGTCTGTGGGCGGAGAAGACAGAGAGGTTTCCGTGGTCGGTATCCTGGGGGATGTCCCTTTCAGCCATGGAACGGCAGCCAACACAGGCAGCAGCGAAGTTTTGCTCATCTGCAGCGAAGCGCTGTTCCGAAATCTGACCGGTGAAACAGGGTATGCCGTGCTGGATATGCAGATGGAACAGGCGATTGAGGAGACAGAAGTGCAGCAGATCCGGAAGAAGATCGAACAGGCCTGCGGGACGGGAATCTCTTTTGCGGACAAAAGGCTGAGCAACCAGGAGGTAAAGGGGGCAAGCTATTCTTTATCGGTCTTCCTCTATGGATTTCTGGTGATCATAGCGATGCTTGCCTTTTTCAATATCATCAACTGTATTGCCATGAGTGTGTCGGCGAGAATGCGGGAGTACGGCGTTATGCGGGCCATCGGCATGAGCGTCCGACAGCTGGTGCGGATGATCGTGGGAGAGACGCTGGCCTATATGGTGTCCGGCGCGGTCTTCGGCTGTCTCATCGGCCTGCCGATAAACCGGATCCTGTTTGAGGCACTCGTTACATCCCGCTGGGGAGAGGCATGGGAAGTGCCGGTGTGGGAACTTGCGGTCATCGTGGCAGTGATGGGATGCGCCCTCTGTCTGGCAGTGGCCGGGCCGGCCAGACAGATCAGGCAGATGACGGTGGTGGATACGATCGGGGAAGCGTAGCAGAATGAAGGAGTTTATCTGATATATTTATGGTGCTTAGAAAGGTGCAACTGCTGTAAAAAAAGGGCAGGAAAGCCGTTGACAATGCGGCAGGGGCATGATAGATTATAGGTAATGAAAAGCTTCAGTGCTTTTGCGGCGATAGAGAGGAGCTACCCGTCCCGACTTTGCGGGCAATAGAAATACAAAGGTCGTCTCTGCCTATGGAATTATCATAGGACTGCTCCCAGAATTGCAATTCATAAAAGAAATGTAATGCCTGAGCCTAACCGCTCAGGCAGTTTCTTTTTACGGAAGGATGAGACAATGCGGACACTTTTGCAGATTTTCCAGGATACAAAAGAGGTGCTGTGCAGGTATGACTATTATATCCATACACAGAAGCGAATCCTCCACCTTACAAATTCAGAGATTAAAATACCGCATTTAATGGGGATGCAGTATCTCGGAAAGCCAAACCAGTTCACCGGGGACTTCGGCGCTTATGCGATAAAAAAGCAGCATGTCACAATGGAATCAGTGGAAAGGCTGGTGCGGAAATATTATAAGACAGAGGAAAAACAGCGCAGAATGTTGGAGATGCTCCGCAGAAAGCTGGATAACATTGGGGAATTAGGGGAAATGTTTTCGTCTTATTCAAAGCTGTACCTGTATGAAAAAGAGAAGAATAAGGGATCGGAGTTTCAGAGTGATTACCTGCTTGTGCATGAGACAGGGAAGAAAATACTGCATTTGGGGCTTGTCAAATCGGAGAGGGGTAAGGGTCTTTACCATTGCAATTCATTTATGACAACGTATCAGAATGACCGTGACAGGGATTCTTTTTACCGTGACCTGCCATTTCGTTATGAGATAACAAGGATTGTAAGGCAAAATAAAGAAACAAAGCACAAAGAAGTCATATACCAGAGCGTGGAGGCGGAACAGAGGGAGCAGGACGGCATAGAAAAAATGCTTGCAGCCGCAGGAATACAGACGGATGAGAAACTTGTAAAGTCTATTCTCCGGCTGAACAGGAAATTTGGCATATACCACACGGCAGATATGCTACATGACAAGGAAGCCCTGCTTGGGAAATGTACGGATAAAAGAGAGAAGAGCCTTGTGACAGAGTTCCTTGCATTATGGGAGGGAAAAGAAGATGGCGTATAAGATGGAAACAAGTAAAAACATAAAGCGGCAGGGGGGATCATCATGGGAACTACGGCGGCAGAAATAACCTCTGAACTCTCATTATTGTCGGTTGTGCTGCGGCTGGCGTTTGCGACTTTCATCGGGGCGCTGGTGGGCGTCGAGCGCAGCAGCAGAGGACGCGGTGCGGGTGTGAAGACGCATGCGCTGGTGAGCATGGGCGCGGCGCTTGTGATGCTGACCAGCGAATATATGCGGGTTAGTTTACATAACACTGGAGACATGGCGAGAATGGGTGCTCAGATCATCAGCGGTATCGGTTTTCTGGGAGCGGGAACGATCATTGTGACCGGGCGTAACCATGTGCGCGGACTGACTACGGCGGCGGGACTCTGGGTATGTGCCTGCGAGGGCATGGCGGTGGGCATCGGTTTCTGGAAGGGCGCAGTGGTGGCGCTCGTGTTCATCATGCTCACGCTGCGGGTTCTGGTAAAGCTGGACCAGAACCTGCACAGCCATGCGAAATCTTTTGAACTTTATGTGGAGTTCGACGAGGGAGCGGATATCCGCAAATTCATGAAAGAAGTGAATTCGCGGAATGCGGTGCTTAAGGGAATGGAGATGGCGAGAGGCAGGATCGATCCGAACGACAAGTCGGTGATCGCCAGCTTCGAGATGTACAGGGGTAAGGACCGGCCGGATCTGGTGCAGTGGATCCGCAGCCAGGAGTATATCCTGTTTGTCGAGGAGCTGTAGCCATATCGTATTCGGTTTTTGCGGTCGGTGCCGCGTTCCTCATTCCTCCACGGAATTTCGAAATAAAATCCAGGTACTGATCAAATAGCACACCAGCAGGATCAACAGGACAAGCACCGTGAGGGCGACCTGTGCGGACAGCGTGCCAAGACCGATATAGGCGTCGATCTGCTGCCGGATGGTGGTAAAGAAGAATGCGGCAAGTACGATGACAGTGAGCACGGCGATCGTCACGGGCAGTCCGAACCAGATCCCCAGCTGTTTGATGATAAGCTTTTCGATGTCGCGTTCTTCTACGCCCATTTTCCGCAGTATGCCGAAGCGGCAGCGGTATTTTGAGGCGTCCAGAAGCTGCTGCAGGGAGAGGATCGTCAGGCAGATCACCATCAGGACGATCCCGCCGTAGAGCATGGCCGCGTGGGTGATGAAGATGCTGGCCTTCGTGCCGTTGACCTGTTCTGTCCTGGTACGCAGGTAGTAGTTGACGCCCTCGCCTCCTGCCGGTTCTTCCGGGTACTGCGCCATGAATGTCTCCTGCAGCTGCAGGGCATCGGCGTAGGCGATGGGCGTCTTCGTCTGCAGGAAGCGGTTTCGCATGACAGGAAGCAGCTGTTCGCAGACCGCATCCGGGAAAACATAGAGCACATCCGTGTATCTGTTGTAGAGTGTTTCACCCAGCGCTTCCGTGTAATAGAGCGGTTTTTGGCCGTCCGGCAGCGTATCATCCGGTATGACAGCCATGGTCAGCGTACCGGCGTCGGTCTGTACTGCGGCATGTTCTGCGAGAAATATCTCCCGTTCTTCTTCGGTGGCGATGCTTTGCCACTGTGTCACGAATTCCGTATCCCCAAGCGATATAGGAGCGTAGTCCTGCATGGCCCGCAGGGCATTATAGTCGGAAAGAGAGATCGCCACTACCGGAAAATCCCATTTTATGCGATTGTGGAATTCTTCCCTGCGGGGCAGGTAGAGATGGAAGGTGCAGTCGCTCTTTTTCTCGATCCGGTGTGCCTCCAGAAAAGCGCTGACCAGCTCGTAGTCCTCTCCTGCAGGCAGGTCCGATTCTTCGGAGACGTTGTTGTAGGAGGTACTGATCTGTATGTCGTAGCGCGCCCGGAGTGCAAGATATCCTTCGGCCCACCCGGTGAGCGCCGGAGCGGCCAGGAAGAGAAAGAGGGAGAGCACCAGCGTCAGACAGATCAGGGTCATGCTTTTGGCTGTGGTCGTCAGCCGGGAGATGATCTGTCCGAAGAAGAAAAGGTTCTGGCCGCTGTAAGTGTATGCGGGTCTTTTTTCTTTCCAGAGGTTAAGGGCACTGCCGGCCAGATAGTGGAGGCCGCAGATCAGATAGCTTAAGTCTGCCAGCAGGAACAACAGGTATCTGTTGGCGCCGGTATCGGAGCCGAGAGCCGAGGAGCCGAAGGAAATCTGATAGTGGAAGCAGATGCGTGGTACGCTGGCAAAAAGGCAGATATTGAGCAGCGCAAACAGCAGTTTTACGGCAAGCAGCGTTTGCAGGGACCACCTGCGTTTTTGCAGCCGGGCAGTACAGGCTCCTGCGGCGAGCCAGATCAGGGGCCAGACAAAGGCAAGTGCCGGTGAGAGAAGAACCCCGTAGAACATCACCCACACGGGCAGAGGGAAACGCGGATCGAAGTAGTAGCGCATATTGGAGATGCCCGAGAGTACCGTTATGAGCAGGAACACACTGTGCAGGACGGTGACGACAGGCATATAGCGGCTTTTCCCAAGCTGCGGGTCATTTATCCGGTCGGCCGCCAGCATGTCGATGATCTTGATCCGGCGCAGGGTGCGGACGTTGAACAGACCGATGACGAGCAGGCTCAAGGCAAAGAAGCACAGGGTAAGGAGCGCCGTATCCGGGAACAGCATAAAGGAGAGCCGAAACGGCAGGTCATACTGGGACAGCAGCAGGGCCGTGATCAGCTGGGAGCCGAACATGCCAAGCAGGATGCCGGCGCAGGCGCAGATGCCGCCCAGCAGGAAGGTCTCCGCGAAGAAGAGCCGGCTGATGGTATGCTGTTCCATGCCGAGTACGGACTGCACGGCGAACTCCTTTTGTCTGCGGCGGAGCATGTAGTTGTTCACGTAGCGGATCAGAAACAGGATGAGCAGCGTGATGGAAAGGATGGCCAGTTTCATGCTGTCGCCCAGCACGGTGAAATCGTATTCCGTTCCCGTCTGGGGATGATAGTAACGGCTTGTAATGGATAAAAAAGCGTAAAAAAGTGCAGCACAGATCGTGAGCGTGACAATATAGATCAGATAATCTTTGGCGGAACGCTTTACATTCCGCAGGATCAATTTAGCATACATTGGTCTGTCCACCTCCTGACATTGTAAGTACATTTAAGATTTTTTCGTAAAAAGTGCGGCGGGAATCGCTGCCCTTGTGCAGTTCCGTAAAGATGCGACCGTCTTTTAAGAACAGGATGCGGCCGGCGTAGCTGGCACAAAAGGCGTCGTGGGTTACCAGCAGGATCGTGGCGAGTCTCGTCTCGTTGATCATAAGCAGAGTGGAGAGCAGCATCTGGGAAGAATGGCTGTCCAGCGCTCCGGTAGGTTCGTCCGCCAGCAGCAGCCGGGGATTGCCGACCAGCGCTCTGGCACAGGCACAGCGCTGCTTCTGGCCGCCGGATACCTGATACGGGTATTTGTCTAAAATTCCGGCGATGCCCAGGCTTTCGGCGGCTTCCTGCACGCGGGAACCGATCTGCTGCCAGGGCACTTTGTTGATGGTCAGCGCCAGGGAGATATTTTCCCGCAGGGTCAGTGTATCCAGCAGGTTGAAATCCTGAAAGATAAAGCCCAGCTTCTCCCGGCGGAATCTGGCCAGCTGTTTGGGTTTTAAGTCGGTAACGGCAGTCTGGTCCAGGTAAATATGACCGGCGCTGACGGTGTCGATGGTGGAGATACAGTTGAGGAGCGTCGTCTTGCCGGAGCCGGAGGCTCCCATGATTCCCAGGAATTCTCCATCTTCGACCGTGAAGCTGATATCCTTGATCGCCTGTGTGAGATTGCCTTCATTTCCATAATATTTCTGGATGTGATCCAGTGTCAGAACAGGTTTCATACGCTGTCTTCCTTTCTTTTCATGTGTTATGGCTTTATGATAAAGCGAATAAGGATCTGTTTGTATCCTTTTTTCTTACGAAGTTCTAACAGATTTGTAAGAAGTCATAGTAAGATGCGGAAGTTTTTGCAGGGCCGAAAGCGAAATTTCTAATGTCGTGAACTATAACAGGTGCAGGAATGTCCGTTATTCCTGCACCTGACTGATGAAGTGGTTTACATAAAATGATAGTATGATGGTCGTTCCGGTGTTCGGTGCGTCGGGAAAGGGCAGTCTGCCGGAGCCGCTTACTGCGGGGGAATGGGCTTCCAGGCCGATCTCCAGCTTGTCGCAAAGACATCTGCACAGATACAGGCCAAGCCCGGTGGAACCCTGTCTGCTGCGGCCGTTTTGTCCGGTGAAGCCTTTGTCGAAGATGCGGGGCAGGTCGCCGGCGGGAATGCCGATGCCGTTATCCGACAGAGACAGACGCACGGTGCCGTCCCGGCGCTCCATATGGAAGCGGATCGCGGGGGATGCAGATTGGACGGAGTCATCCCGGCGGTATTTCACGGCGTTTGCGATCAACTGGTTTAAGATAAAACGCAGCCACTTTTCATCGGCAAAGACAGTGAGACCGGATTCTTCCACATCGACAGTCATATGGTTTTGCATGAGCAGGTATTTGTTGTCCGTGACAGCCTGATGGATGACGTCGCAGAGAGTGATCTCACGGACTACAAAGTCTTTCTCCGTGTGTTCGCTGCGGGCGTAGTAGAGCGCCTGTTCCGTGTAGCGGTCGGTTTTTTCAAGCTGCGCCAGCAGTTCCTTCGTGAAGGGGGTGCGGTTGTTTTCGCACAGCAGGCGCATGGCGGTGATGGGCGTCTTGATCTCGTGGATCCACTGTTCGATATATTCCCGGTAGTCTGTCCGCTCACGTTCGATGCCGGCGATCTCTTCCAGCATGGACTTTTCGGAAAGCCGAAGGATCTGCCGGTAGACCTGGTCTTCCGCGCGCGGCGGCTGCTTCATCACATCGGCGATCAGACAGCGCCGCTTAAGCTGTTCCGTTATGTGCAGCAGCCTGTCCAGTTCTTTCCTGCGCAGGTGACAGCTGACCGCAGTACAGAGAAGCAGGAGCAGCAGCCAGACGAGCACGATGAACAGGACAGTGTCCGGGCTGCTGCCGGTGGCAAAGAGGAAGAAGGAGAGCGCCAGCATACACAGCACGTTCAGGAGGAAAAAGGGAATCCGGTTTTTCCAGTACAGTCTTGTGTTCATAAAGTATACCCCTGTCGGTGTCTGGTCTTGATGAAGTCGTCAAGGCCGATGGCGGACAGCTTCTCGCGGATCCGGTTGATATTGACGCTTAGGGCGTTGTCGTCCACATAGAGCTGGTTGTCCCAGAGATGATCGATCAGGTCGCTGCGGGAACAGATCCTGCCGGCGTGCCGGAAAAGGAAGACGAGGATCTTCAGTTCGTTTTTCGTCAGCTCCGCCTGTCTGCCCTGGTATTCCAGCCGGCTGCTTTCCGGGTGCAGCACGGCCCCCTGCCAGGTCAGGGATTCCTCCTGCCCGCAGGCATAGTGGCGTTTCAGCAGGACATTGATCTTTGCCAGCAGGATCGCGGTATTGTAGGGCTTGGTGATGAAGGCGTCGCCGCCGAGGAGAATGCTGTTTAACTCATCCATATCCGTGTTGCAGCTTGTGACGAAGATGATCGGCAGGCCGGAGAACGTCCGGATCTTCGAGCAGAGGGAAAAGCCGCTCTCCCCGGGCAGCCTGATGTCTAACAGGAGCAGATGGGGCTGCCTGTCTTTGACAGCGTCGGCAATGTCGGCAAGCGGATCGGGTGTGAGCGTCACATAGCCGTTTCCGTTCAAAAGTGTCTGCAGCTGGGATCGGATGAGGGGATCGTCTTCTACGATCATGATCTTATAAGGGGGCATGGTTGTGAGTCCTTTCGTGGAGTCGGTGGAGATAGCCGGACGGCCTGACAGTCCGGTATCGTGTTTGCACCACCTTTATTATGGCAAAAAGAAGAGCGGCAGTAAAGAAGTATAGTGCAAAAAGGATGAAAACTGTGTTATACTTAAGCAAAATCAGGGAACTATTGCGAAAGGAGCAGGAGGTTATGGACAAGAGTAAAGCAATCAGGCAGCTGTGCGAGGAGCAGAATATCCGCATGATCGATTTCAAGATGACGGATATCGACGGAAGATGGCGTCATATCACCATTCCGGTGGAACGGTTTGGCGAGGACACGTTTACATACGGCATCGGGTTCGACGGCTCGAATTACGGGTATGCGCCGGTGGAAAAAAGTGATATGGTATTTCTGCCGGATCCGGACACAGCATATGTGGATCCGTTTGCGATCGTGCCCACATTGACCATGTGCGGTAATGTGTGCACCATCGGGCAGGGAGAGAACAAACCCTTCGACCAGTATCCGAAGAATGTGAGCCTGCGGGCGGTGGAATATATGAAGGAGAGCGGCATCGCGGACCGCATGATCATCGGGCCGGAATTCGAGTTTTATCTGCTGGACAGCGCCCGTTTCGAGGTGACGCCCCAGCAGTGCGGCTACCAGATCAACACCAGGCAGGCGGAGTGGAACGGCAGCATGGATGCCTTCCGGCACGGCAATAACGGCTATGAAGTGCCTTATAAGGGCGGCTATCATGTGGCGGCGCCCCAGGATGTGGGGTATGATCTCAGAAGCCGCATGTGCATGATGATGGAGGACTGGGGCATCCGTGTGAAATACCATCACCATGAGGTGGGCGGCCCGGGCCAGATGGAGATCGAGGTGGAGCTGGCGGATATGCCTGCCATGGCGGATAACACCATGATCATCAAGTATATTATCAAGAATCTGGCGGCGAGAGAGGGCAAGACGGCCACCTTCATGCCGAAGCCCATCTATCAGGAGGCGGGGAATGGACTGCACGTGCATATGCTGCTGCTAAAGGACGGCCAGCCGCTGTTCTATGACGCGGAAGGGTATTCCGGCTTAAGCCGCACGGCGCATTATTTTATCGGCGGTCTGCTTAAGCACATCGCGTCTTTGTGCGCCTTCACCAATCCTTCCACCAATTCCTTCAAGCGTCTGGTGCCGGGATTTGAAGCGCCGGTGACGGTTGGTTATGCGACATCGAACCGCAGTGCGGTGATCCGGATCCCGGCCTATGCCAAGTCGCCGGAGTCCAAACGGTTCGAGCTGCGAAACCCTGACGCCACGGCCAATCCCTACTATGCTTACGCGGCCATCCTGATGGCGGGTCTGGACGGGATCGAGAACCAGATCGATCCGGAAGCCAACGGCTGGGGGCCTTATGACTTTAACCTCTATAAGCTGTCGGAGGAAGAGCAGAAGAAGATCAAGGGCCTGCCCCGCTCACTGGGAGAGGCGCTGGATGCGCTGGAGGCGGATCATGACTATCTGACAAAGGGCGGCGTCTTCCCGCAGAGACTGATCGATATCTGGGTAGCGCGCAAACGCGCCGAGTTAAAGAAGCTGGAGCAGATCCCGAATCCGGCGGAATTTAAGATGTATTACGATCTATAAGATTGAAAGATGATAAGATTGAAAAATGATAAAATTGTAAAAATGATAAGATTGAAAAATTTATAAGATTGTAAAAATGATAAGATTACAATACTTATAAGATTTAGAGGATTTAAAACGGAATATCCGGAAAAGAGAGTGATATTTTAGGAATCATGAACTATGATCTGACAGAAGGAAAAATCGTACATAAGCTGCTTCGGTTTGCATTCCCCATCATGGTGGGGAATCTGCTGCAGCAGCTGTATAATGTGGTGGATACGCTGATCGTGGGGCGGTATCTGGGAGAGAATGCGCTGGCGGCGGTAGGGTCGGCCTATACGCTGATGGTGTTCCTGACATCTATCATCATCGGACTGTGCATGGGCAGCAGCGCCTTTTTCTCCATACAGTTTGGCAGCAGGGATCAGGACAGGCTGGAAAAGGGAATCTACATTGCATTTTTGTCCATCGGGCTGGTGGCGCTTGTGCTGAACGCGGCGGTGTATCTTGGAATGGGAGGCATTCTGATCTTTCTGCGGGTGCCGGTGGAAGTGACTGCGCTGATGCGGGAGTATCTGGTGTGGATCTTTGCCGGGATCGTGGCGGTGTTTTTGTATAATTTCGTGGCCAATCTGCTGCGGGCGGTGGGCAATTCCGTGGTGCCGCTGTTGTTTCTGGGCGTCTCGGCGCTGGCGAATATCGTGCTGGATCTGCTCTTTATCCGGGGATTTCACTGGGGCGTGGGCGGCGCTGCCATAGCGACCGTCATCTCCCAGTATCTGGCGGGAATCGGGATCGTTCTGTATTATCTTGGAAAATATCCGCAGCTGCGGGTCTCCGGGCAGAACCGTTGTTTTGACCTGCAGATCTTAAAGGAGCTGGCGGGGCTTTCTTCGCTGACCTGTCTGCAGCAGTCCATCATGAATTTCGGCATTCTGATGGTGCAGGGGCTGGTGAACAGCTTCGGTCCGGTGGTGATGGCGGCTTTCGCGGCGGCGGTGAAGATCGATTCCTTCGCCTATGCGCCGGTGCAGGATTTCGGCAATGCCTTTTCCACCTATGTGGCGCAGAATTACGGAGCGGGCAAGAAGGAGCGGATCAGCAGGGGCATGAAGGATGCGGTCCTGAGCGCTTTTGTCTTCTGCTTTTTGATTTCAACGCTGGTGGTGGGTTTCGCAAAGCCCCTGATGGGTTTGTTTTTAAAGGAAGAGAGTGCGGAGGCGATCGCCATCGGGGCGGGCTATCTGCATATCGAGGCGGCGTTCTATTTCGGGATCGGTCTGTTGTTTTTGTTTTACGGTTATTACCGTGCCGTGCATAAACCGGGGATTTCGGTGGTTCTCACGGTAATCTCGCTGGGAACGCGGGTGGTGCTTGCTTACGCGCTGTCGTCGATCGAGGCGGTGGGCGTGACCGGCATCTGGATGTCCGTGCCGATCGGCTGGGTGCTGGCGGATCTGGCGGGAGCGTGGTATTATTTCCGCAGGAGGGAGTAAATTTCCTGCGTTCTGTCATATAATAAGGCAAGCCCAAAATTTTGACAGACGGAGGTAGCAGTATGTGTACGGCAGCAACTTACAGGACGAAAGACTTCTATTTCGGACGGACGTTGGACTATGACTTCTCTTACGGAGACGAGATCGCGGTGACCCCCCGCAGATACCCGTTCCGGTTTCGGAGCATGGGGATCATGGAAGATCACTATGCGATCATCGGTATGGCGCATGTGGAGGACGGCTTTCCGCTGTACTATGACGCGGTGAACGAGAAGGGACTCGGCATGGCCGGCCTGAATTTTACAGGCAATGCAAAGTACGGCGGCTGGGTGCAGAATAAGGATAATGTGGCGGGGTATGAGCTTATTCCCTGGCTTCTCGGGCAGTGTGCTTCGGTGAAGGAAGTGCGGGCGCTTCTTGAGCGGATCAATATTACCGACGAACCGTTTAATAAGAGACTGCCGGTGGCCCAGCTGCATTGGATGATCGCGGACAGGGAAGAGGCGATCACGGTGGAGGCGATGGCCGCCGGGCTGAAAGTGGAGGAAAACCCGGTGGGGATTCTGACCAACAATCCGCCTTTCGGTGAGCAGATGTTTTATCTGAACAATTATATGGCCCTGTCCCCCAAGCCGCCGACCAATCATTTCTGTGACAAGCTGAAACTGCAGACTTACAGCCGCGGGATGGGTGCGATCGGGCTGCCGGGGGATCTGTCCTCGCAGTCGCGGTTTGTCAGGGCGGCTTTTGTGAAGATGAATTCCGTCTCAGGGGATACGGAGGCGGAGAGTGTGAGCCAGTTTTTCCATATCCTCGGGTCGGTGGATCAGCCGCGGGGGTGCTGTGTGCTGGAGGACGGGCAGTATGAGGTGACTCTTTTTACTTCCTGCTGCAATGCGGACCGGGGGATCTATTACTATACGACCTACGGGAATCATCAGATCACGGCGGTGGATATGCACCGGGAGAATCTGGACGAAACTGGGCTGGTGCGGTATACGCCGGTGGAGACGGAGCAGATCAGGATGCAGAATTAGACTTGCTATCGCAGGGAAAATTTGCTATACTCAAATGTATGTAAATACGTGTAAAAAGTGGTAAATGTTATTTACGGTATGTACTATACAGTTGCTTGATTAGGAGTGGATAAGGTCGAATAAATTCTCTGATGAGCAATTTATTCAACCAGGAATTTGTGTTGAAGCGTCACAAATTCTATTGATCGCAGAGCAGAATCTGAAATTCTGCCCGCGTCCTCAGCGTAAAACGCTTCGGAATGGAGTAAAAGATGGGGAATGTGGTAATTGTCTCGGAGGTTCAGAGTTATCTGATATTATCATTGAAAAGCTGGTTTGAGCAGGCTGAATACGAAGTGACTATGGTGAAGGCGGACATTAATGCCATTAATAAGATAGAAGAAACGCCTTCCGTTATGGTACTCTATGTAGATGAAAATATGTTGGAAGAGCTGCAGGCGCTCAACTTTATTAAAGATAAGGCGGCAGAAGGAGATATCCCCATTTTCATTGTGGGGGATATGGATGAGCTGAATTCGGTGGAGAAGATTATCTCGAAGAACCTGATCCGTCAGAGATTCCAGCGTCCGATCAATGTCAACGAGGTGGTGGCTACGATCAGCCATTATGAGCGGAAACACGGCAGGCAGAATAAGAAGAAGATTCTGGTGGTGGATGATTCCGGTACGATGCTCAGGAATGTGAAAGGGTGGCTGGAAGAATCGTATCAGGTCAGTCTGGCCAACTCGGCGGCTATGGCGATTAAGGCGATCGCGACCAACCGGCCGGATCTGGTGCTGCTGGATTATGAGATGCCCATTGTGGACGGCAAACAGGTACTGGAGATGATACGCAGTGAACATGATTTTGCGGATATTCCGGTTATATTCCTGACCAGCAGAGAGGATCAGGAGACGAAAGATGCTGTCATGGCATTGAAGCCGGAGGGATATCTGTTGAAGAGTATGGAGCCGGGTGAGATCGTGAAGTCCATTGATGACTTTTTCGGTGGCTTAAGAAGGAAAGAACTGGCTGGCTTGTAGAGTTTCGAGAGGAAACATATAGATTACGAATAGAAAAGACACGGTGCAGACCCTTTAGATGGATACACCGTGTCTTTTTAAATAACGGAAAGAAGAATTGTACTTCTTCTGAGCCAGTGGTCATGGCAGACGCCAATGATTAGATTGTGAGATCAAAGCGGCCGCCCGGTGTGGGAACAGTGGTTTCCTCCTTGACAGCATCCCAGTCGATATTTTTGATCTTATCGAGCAATTCGTCGGCGGTGGATGCATACAGGGTGGTGCGTTTACTGTGCTCATAGTCATATTTGCCGTGTGTTTTGGAATCAGCCCTGGCGGCTTCTTTCTTGTTTTCACGGATTCTGTCTACGAATTCCTTTTGGCGTTCTCCGGCTTTCTCCAGTTCAGCAAAGTAGGAAACCTCTCCGTTCCTGCCGATATTGATACCCAGACGCACGACTTCGTCTTTCTGATCGCCCAGTTGTTCTGACATTTCGTCAAGTTTTCCGACAGCATCGTCGAGAAGGGTAAGATTCTGTTCTTTTACACTGTCGTCGGAAGCCATGCGTTCCAACTCCTCCGGATCGATCAAGACACTGTAGTCTTTCGTACCACGGGCAAGATAGGCGGCAGCCTCCTCCTCGGATTCGTAGTCTGCTACCATAAAATCCATGTTGGAATAGGTTCTTTTCAGTTCCTGTAAGAGTGCTTTGGCTCTGTCGCTGAGCTGTACGGAACTGCTGTCGGCTTTCCGGGTGCTTCCGGTTCTGGATTGACCGGTTTTTTCTGTCTTTGACTGTTGTTTCCTGTTTTTGACGGCATTGTCGTAATAATTGTTCTGATATGCGCCAAATCCATTTACCTTGTTCATGGGGGTGCCCTCCTTAGCTATAACCTGTAAATCCGTTTACTGACGGTCGGAAGATATGTGACCGGCCTACATTATATATATCGTATTACGTCATATCTTTCTTAACGGCAGGAATTAAGGAAATAACAGTAACAGCTCAGTCCAGAGATTTACACTTGCACTTAAGGGGCATGTTATTGTACAATAGGAGAGTGCAGGATTTATACAGGAATCTTGTAATAGTGTGCCGATGCGTCACAAATTTTATTGATCGCAGAGCAGAATCCGAAATCTGTGTTCGCGTCCTCAGCGTAAAGCGCTTCGGGATGGAGACAGAGATGTCGGTCAGGTATCTGACAGACAGCGGTTAAGAATATTTAGGAATTGCATAAATTCTAAATATAAATAAAGTATATATGAGGCAAGGAGGTAGTATGATGACAGAGTCACAATACAGGAGAGCGAATAAGACGGTACTGGGGGTTATTGTCGTTATTCTATTGTATTTCATGATGGTAATGGGAGCAAGGACGTTTACATTGGATGCGGATCTGGGTACCTATCTGCGGGTGGGGATACCCGTTCTGATGCTGGTTGGTGCGGTTGCATCCTATGTTATGTGGAAGGATGAAAAGAAAGGCTCATTGGGAATCATTATCTGTGCGTCGGTGGCTTATGTAGTGGTGGTATTGTTTGGTACAAGTGTTGGTACATATGCATATGCCTTTCCCGTATTGATTGGTGCGCTGGCGTATTATAACAAGAGACTGGTGTTTGTGGGAAATGTTGTTATTATCGTGATCAATGCTACCAGGATATTTTTGCTGGATAAGTCACAGCTTTCGGATTCCGTTACAGCATTGCTCACCATTTTTCTGGTGGCGTATGCGTCTACAGCGATCTGTAATCTGTTGACGGCATTTAATCAGGAGAATATAGGTGCTGTGGAGGAAGGTGCGGCCAGACAGGAAGAAGCACAGAAGAAGATGCTGCAGGTGGCGGGAAGCATTATTGAGAATTTTGACGATGCAATGAGTAAGCTGAACGATCTGCAGAGCAGCGTGGATACCAGTAATTTTGCGATGAGCAATATCGCAGACAGTACGGATGCAACGGCGCAGTCTATTCAGAGGCAGGCCGATATGTGTGTGGATATCCGCACGAATACGGATGCTGCGGAAGAGAGTATGCAGGAGATGATCGCTTCTTCCGGCAGGGCGGGCAGTATGGTGACGGAAGGTTCGGAAGTAGTTGAGAATCTGCGCAGACAGGCCATGAATGTGGAAGCGGCCAGTGGAGCGACCGTGGAGGTCAGCAATCAGCTCAGTGAGAAAGTGGAAGAAGTGAAGAACTTTATAGGTGCGATCATGGCGATTTCCAGTCAGACCAATCTGCTTGCTCTGAACGCATCCATAGAGGCGGCCCGTGCGGGTGAGGCAGGAAGAGGCTTTGCGGTTGTGGCGGAGGAGATTCGCCAGCTTTCCGAGCAGACACAGGAGGCATCCAACCATATTACCAATATTATCAATGAATTGATTCTGGATACAAAGAGCGTGAAGAAGAGCGTTGACAGTGCGGTAGATTCGGTGACAAAACAGAGTGAACTGATTCAGGCTACACAGGAAACGTTTGAGCAGGTAGATTCGGAAGTTCAGAATTTAACGCAGCAGGTGAAGAACAGTGAAGTGATTATCGCCAGCATTTTAGACAGTACCAATGCGATTTCTGATGATATTTCTCAGCTGTCAGCAGCCAGTGAGGAAGTGGCGGCTTCCAGTATGGAAGGTCTCAAGACGTCAGAGACGACTGTACAGAATATGCAGGATTGCAAAGAAATCCTGGAGAAGATCTTCTCGCTTGCAAAACAGCTGCAGTAGCGCAATATTGATATAGCAAAGATCATGCATAACGAATGTTAACAACAAGGACAAAAGCCGATGCGCGGGTGTTACAGCATCGGCGGGTTTGTCAAGTTAAATGTGTAAGTTTTTTTATTTTTTATCAGCGGTTGTATA
>OFFG01000365.1_pt1 | contig 40704 bp, 42 predicted proteins | sample 1521331 | NCBI WGS metagenome assembly OFFG01 (sample SAMEA3504129, study PRJEB24116) | mouse gut metagenome | biome: mouse gut; feature: mouse-associated habitat; material: faeces | place: Denmark | collected 2011 | reverse complement strand
GGGGCACAAATCAGTAAAATCAAGCGTTGTAGAATTAATCAGCAGACACTAAATACTGTTGCTATATTCCCATTATCTACATTAAGTAAATCATCGTATGGTGGCTTAATCATAATTCCACACTTTCCACGATTACAAGATATACATGACCACGTTAAATTGATCATTTTTCCCGCTTCTATTCTCCCCTCAGTTGTATTCGGAAAAGAAGCTTCATTTAAAAAATGATCTACTTCGAAAGATTCTACTGGCAAAAGTCCCCATAAAGCCCCACAATACGCACACTTATTATTATAAATTTGGGCAAATTTCTTATGATATACACTGTTCCGATTGCTTACCTTATTGTAGACTATCTTTGTTCTTGAATATTCTGATCTGATTTCTTTCTCCAGCGTCTTTTTTTGTTCTTCTACCCTGTCCATTACTGGACAATATTCCGTATTTCTATAATCTTTATCTCTCGTCATCTTCTTTACTCCTAATCCATACTTTGGAAAGCAGCAATTAATCTGTTAATATCATCTTTAGATAAATCATCATAATCATTTATACCATTTAAAGAATCTACCGCCTTTTCAACCAGAAATTTTTCAATCCCTTTATTACTCTCCAGTTTTCTGGAAATATTTCGAAACGTGATCACGCGCTTTATCCCTTCGTCTATTTTAGTTCTTAATACCCGCTCATAATATTTTTCTGCTGTTTCAGAACTCCCACTTTTGTATTTGGGAATAATTTCATAATCTTTATTCTCTCCATTCTGAGATATCACCAACACCTCTATGAACGGAAACACTTTTCTCAATATCATTCTAAACTCTTCCCCGGAAAATTTACCTTTACACTTTATACTATCATTTTCAAACAGACTGGAATCTATCAATATAACATTCGCTGATGCCACTACAGGAGATTCCAAAAGGCTTTCATACCCTGTATCCCCTTTAAATGCAATCTCCTGATATTCCACATCATAATTCTCACTATGGTAACTCTCTTCTAAATAAGCAGATATTGCTTCATCCCGATCATCATCAATATAAACAAGGTTTATTTTTTCCTTTAAACTCATATCCGGTCTCCTATCCTAAATTCTATACGAAATCCATTTTCCCCCTCAATTCTTTGTATCTCTCCACCCGTATTTGTAATCGTATTATTCACGATCCACATACCGATTCCATGCCCATTCTTTCTTGATGTCTCATGTACTTCCAGAATACGCATTGGGTCAAACTTATACTTTGATGAAAGCCCTCTTCCCTTATCAAAATATATCATATTGATATATTTTCCCATTTTTTTTGCATATATGTGAATCTCCAGTACATTTTCGGTATCATTTTGTTGAATGCTGTTCAATATCAAATTATCTAATATAACCCGAAAAATATCTTTGGCGCTCCTATAATTCAACCCCTCTTCTATATGCAACTGAATATTGATCCACGAATAGTCCTTTTCCCATACAGATTTTGTCTCATTAAAAAGATTATATAAATCGATATCCTCCGGTAAAAACTGTTCCTTTTCGGATTCCAACAGCATTACATCCATAAAAGTAATGATTTTGTGATTGATCCTTCGATTTTTCTGTAAAAGACCAGGAATATCCCTGTGCATATATTTCCTGTTTTCCAGATCATTCACAATATCCCAAAGTTCATATCGTTTTAATGCTTTAACAATATACTCTACATTTTCATCAATACTGTTTCTGTTATTGCGCATTTCATGTGCAATAGAGGTAGCCTTTAAGCCAGAAGTAGCAAGCATGTTCAATAGACGAATATCATATTTGTATCTCCTTTCTGTCTCATCTATTTGCTTTTTACTCTCCTTATTTTCTTTCTTCATCTGTTCCAGTTCGTATAGAAACAGCTTTGTTTCCTCGTTTGAAAGCGCTGTCAGCTTTTCTGGATTTTTTATAATATGATCAATTACTTTTGGATTTTTTTCTTCCTTCGGCTCATTGTATTTAACAATGCGACGGATTATGCTCTGCCTATACCTTTCAAACCCATTTATGCCTGCAACAATAATGGAAATAAACAGTTTATAGACATCATTATCCATCAATCCCTGTCTGTTCACCAAATCACATAACCTATTATTCTCTTTTTTATCAATAATAACTTTTCCTGCAATTTGATTTTCACGTACCCGCCAGGCTCCTGTAATATGTGAAGCTGCTGCCGGAGACAGTCTGGAACGTTTTCCAAATTCAAGCCAGTCTTTTTTTCCTTCATAGGATGATATGCTGAAAGCATTTCTATACAAAACCACACCTGACTGATACCGCTCATCTAACATTTTGTGCTTGTAAAAAAACTTCTCTGCGTCAGATGTCGATGAGTTTTTCAAGGAAAAATAAAATTCTGCTGAAAAACTTCCGATAGCTACCAGCAATTCTTTCCACTCTTCCTCCGTAGCCTCCTCTGACAAAACTTCTTTCATATCACCAAGCTCTTCTGCTATATTTATTTCTATTCTCTGGAACTTCAAATTAATATCCGGGCATATCTCCTGTGCATTCTCCTTAAATTCATCTGACTCTATATCACATATCAGCTTCTGAGAATCTGCAAGATATCGCAACCGTATCACACTGACACAATTGACACCTAATTGTATTTCCCGAAAATATCTGGTCACATTCCGCCTTTCTTCTTTATATACAATCTGAATCATCATTTTATCATCATTATAAGTTCTGGACAAAAACTCGTGCAAATTACGCACTCGAGATTCCGTCCATGTATCACGAAGTTGTTCAATAATTATTTTAGTACCTTTTTCTTTCTCTTCCAAATATGGCTCCAGAGTATTTGTATTCCAATCTGTTTTCCATAAAACGGCTTCCTGTCCCTTCATCTTTGTAAAAACGCTGGCTTTTGCTCCTAAACGTGCTATTGCAAATCTCCCAACACCCTTTTCTCCCGCCAATACCCTTGCAGCTTCACCTTCACCTACAATGTATTCTTTATCACTTCTTCCAACGTGCATCCATGCTTCCAGTACCTTTTGCCGATTCATTCCAATACCATTATCTTCAATTATAATTTGATCTTTAGAAATGATAATGATCACATCCGGTGACTGAGCATCATATGCATTTTTTACAAGCTCCAGAACTGCTGATTCTTCATTGGAAAAATTTTGTACACCTAATACTTCTGCTATCGTACTGTCCTCTATAATATATTCTAATTTTTCCATGAACCGTCCTCCAGATCACTATTTGCTTCTCTAAAAAATTATACCCTTTATCTAAAATTGATACAAGTCTCCAACGCTCCTCTGGTTATTTTACCTTTTTGCAGGGTTTAAGAGCATCACATACCTGCAAACATTTACTCCACGAAAACTTTCTCACTCGCCCTTCCTCGCGATCACGCAATACCAGTCTGCCTCATCCACATCCTCCCTCTGCACACACGCCGGAAAGTTCATGATCTTAATATCTTCATAGCGCAGTTCCCTCAGCTTATGCAGCAGCAGTTCTCTTTTGACCGGAATGTAATGCTCCTCGAATTTCTCCTTTTGGAAAATCTTGTTGTCCTTCTCAAAAGTATAGAGCAGGTGGAACGTCATCGAATCGTCTTCGTGATAATCCCACACCTGGATCAGATTGACCCTCGTATCCCCGTCAAAAAACGGGTTGTACAGGTAGAATCTGTTCCGCTCCCGCAGAATCTTATCCCAGTTACGCACGTCAAAATACAGATACCCGCCCGGCTTCACCAGCCGGTCCATCTGTCCAAGCGTCGCCAGGACATCTTCATTGCTCACATAAGGCAGCGAATTTCCCGTGCTGGCGACACAGTCAAATCTCTCCGAAAACTGTTCGGAAACCGAACGGAAATCGCAACACTTCACTTCTATATCCACATTTTTCTTCTGCGCCTTTTGCCTGCACCGCGCCAACATCGTCTCGCTCAGATCGGAACCGTACAGACGAACTCCCAGCTCCGCCAGCGGCAGTGTCACATTACCGGAACCGATGCTCACATCCAGAAACGTTTTCACTGATTTGTCCTGCAATACAATCTCCCAATGTTTTTTGTATGCCTCGTATCTGCTTTCATCCTCCAGCAGATCATAAATATCCGCCCTGTCGTATACACTTGCCATAATAATTCTCCTCCCGTTTTTGATCAATACTGTCTTTCTTCTTCGCTTCGCTTTGCTTTCTGACTGCGTATCTGACTCTCGTCACTTTCCTTAAATATAACACTGCAAAGCGGCTGTTGCAAGAAAACGCTATTCCCCGTCTCCCAAATACCCGGCCAGCAATTCCCGCGCCCGTCTGATCCTGTACTTTACAAGAGGCAGCCCGATTCCCAGCATCACCGCGATATCCTTCTGCTTCTGTTCCTGCAGAAAATAGAGCACAGCAACTTCAAGCACCTCCTCCGGCAGCCGCTTAAAAGCCATCTGCACATCCAACCGCTCCTCTGCCTTGTCCGCACGCATATCCGCCTGCTCCGGCATCGTCTCCGTCACGATCTCCTTATGCTTCCTGTGATAGTCGTGGCACGTGTTGGCGGCGATCACATACAGGTAGTTGGCCGCCTTTCCATAATGCCTGTACTGCTTCAACGACCGGAAAAACCGCTCAAATGTTTCCTGCGTCATATCCTCCGCATAACCATGATCCCCGATATGCACCTGACAGTAAGACAAAATCCGGGGATAATATTTTTCCACAAAAATCTCGATCGCCTTTTCGTCTCCCATGCGCATTTTCTGCACAAGCAAAAAATCTCTGTCCATACCGGACATCCCCTCGCTTTGTCTGTACTGGTCTTTGCACTCTGTTCCTGCCTTCTACCTGTGCATCCCGCTTCTGCATTCCGTTTCCCGAAATGCTCTTTCTATCAATATAACGCTGCCAGTCAACAAAAAGATAGTTTCCGCGCATGAAAAATATACTGCCCCATCCGGCCGCACATGATCAGCTGCTTCACATGCTCAACTGTTTCTCATACTCAACTGCTTCACATGCTCAACTGTTTCTCACGATCGTCGCGCCAAACGGCATCAGCGCAAGTTTTGCGATCTTAAAGCACTGCAGGCCAAAGGGAATACCGATAATCGTAATGCAAAGCAGCAGGCCGTTTATCGTCGCTCCCACTGCCAGCGGAATCCCGCTGACGATCAGCCACACGATATTCGCCAGCAGCGATATGGTCCCGCCGCCATACTGTACGTCCTTCCCAAAAGGAAAGAACGCCACGGAAGCAAACTTAAAACACTGTCGGCCAATCGGAATCCCGATGATCGTTATACACCACAGCAGACCGGCAAGCGTCCATGACAGCCCCTGCAGAAGCCCTCCGCAAAAAAACCAGATCAAATTTCCCAGACATCCCATACCAGTAATATCCTTTCTCCAAACTATACTGCTCCTGTTTGCCCACAGCAGTTTCAACAAACTCCTTGATCGCAGAACAGAAGCTGAAATTCTGCCCACGTACTCAAAAGCGCTTTGACTACAAACCTTATTCTATGGACTTGAGCGACTCCGCCATATTGATTTTCTCCAGCTTAAAATACATCACGCCGTTCACCAGCATGGCAAAGACAAAGGTGAGCAGAAAGCTCCACACATAACTGACCGGTGCAATCGTTGTTTTAAAGGAAATCATATCAATATTGATATTATACATAACAAAGCTGTGCAGCCATTTTCCGAGTCCCAGCCCGACCACTGCTCCCATGCCGGTCAACAGCAGGTTTTCCCTGAATACATAGTCCGCCGTCTCCCGGGCATAGAACCCCAGTACCTTGATGGTCGCAATCTCCCGAATGCGCTCCGTAATATTGATATTCGTCAGGTTATACAACACAATAAACGCAAGGCATCCGGCGCAGGCAATGATCAAAAACACAATATAGTCCATACTGTCCATCATCGTCACAATCCGCTGACGCATATCTGCCGTCACAAAAACCGCCAGCACATTATCCATATCCGACAGTACGGCCGCTGCCTCATGAACATCCACGCCATCCCGTACCACCGTATACGCGCCTTTGTACTCCGGCACTGTCCCCCTCTGCCCGATATAAGTCTCCTTACTGATATAGATATAGTTATAGACAAAGTTCTCACACAGCCCCGCTATCCTCACCGTAAAGCTGTTCCTGTCATTGTCGCGAAAAACCACCTGGTCTCCCACCTTAATTCCCATATTCCTGGCCACTTTCTCTGTCAGCACCGCCTCTCCTTCCTCCGGATAGGCAAGCGGCTCCCCATCCGTCGTATGCAGGTTCAGAAAAGCTCCCATTTCTTCCGCATCCTCCGGCACTTCCAGATAAATGGATTTTGTCCTGCCGCCGAAGTCCAGCTCCACGCTCTCCTCATAATGGTACGCCGTCTGTGCCAGTATATCTCCCGCCTTCCGCACCATTTCTTCCCTGTCCGCTTCCTGTATCCCTTCCGAATAGGTAATCCCGATATCGTAGATCTGCACTTCGTCATACTGCATATCCGCCACATTCATCACCGAATCCTTAACGCCAAACCCGGTAAGGAGCAGCGCCGTACAACCACTGACCCCAAGGATGATCATAAAGAAACGCTTCTTATACCGCACGATGTTCCGGATGGAAACCTTGTGTAGAAATTTCAACCTGCTCCAGATCATGGGAATCTTCTCCAGGAAGATCCGCTTCCCACTCCTTGGCGACTTCGGCCGGATCAGGCTGGCAGGTACCCCCAGCAGTTCATGCCGACAGGAAAAATAAGCCGCCCCCATAGAGCACAGAAGTGCCGCCACCAGAGAAAGCAGGGACATCGGAATATCAAAATAATACTGGATGTCGCCCATACTATACATAATGCCGTACCCCATCCAGATGACACGTGGAAACAGCCAGGTACCGACCGCACAGCCGAGCACCGCACCGACCGTTGCCGCTGATCCGGCATAAAACAGATACTTGCCCATAATCGCTGCATTGCCGTACCCCAACGCTTTTAATACCCCGATCTGAGTCCTCTGTTCTTCCACCATCCGATTCATAGTCGTCATACAGATCAGTGCTGCCACCAGAAAGAAAAATACAGGAAATACATTGGCTATAGCCGCAACGATATTGGAATCACTCTCATAGCAGGCATAGCCGATATTGGTATCTCTGGTCAGCACATAATCATCGGGTTCCTCAATTTCGGCAAGTTCCTCCCGCGCATCATCGATTTTGTGCTGTGCATCCGCGACCTCCTCTTCAAATTCCGCCTCTGCATCCGCATATTCTATTCTTGCATCCGCAAGTTCCGTCTTCCCCTCTTCCAAATCTGCCTTTCCTTCTTCCAGCTGCACCCTCGCATCTGCCAGATCTATTCTGGCCTGTGCAAGATCTGCCCTGCCCTGCTCCAGTTCGGCTCTGCCCTCTTCCAAGTCCAATTTCGCCTGCGCAAGCTCCGCCTTCCCTTCCTCCAGTTCGTTCCTGGCCTGCTTCACCTGCTCCTCGGCAGACATAAGTTTCTCCTCCGCCTCCAAAAGCTGCTTCTCCTGAAAGGAAATCTCTTCCCCTGCCTCTGTGATCTGGCGTTTTCCTTCCTCAAATTCGCCTTTTCCCGCCTGTATCTGTGCAAGACCTGACTGTATCTGTGCGAGACCTGACTGCAGCTGGCTGATTCCCTTCTCAATTTCCTTCTTCGCAGACGAAATCTGTGCCAGTGCCGCTGTAAGTTCCGCTTTTTTCAGTTCATACTCCGCCGTAATTGCGTTCTTTGTCTCCTCATCCGGTGCCTGAGAGAGCGCATAAGCATACCACTGCTCCAGCTGTTCCATTCCTGATGTAATTTCCGCCTCTTTCTGTTCTAACGCTTTCTTCTGACCGGGCAGAGCCTCTAACTGTGCACGCAGCTGTGCCTCCTGTTCCAACAGTTCCGCTTCTTTTTCCAGTACCTGAACCTCCTGTTCATGCAGCAGATTCGCTTTCTCTTCCAATTCCCGTTTCCCCTGCTCCAATTTATCTCTGGCAATCAGGAGCTCCTGCCCATTGGCAAAAACCTCCCATTCATGATAACTGACCTCCTTCTCCGCATCCAGAAGCTCCGGCTCTTTCTCCGCAATCTCTCTTTCCCCGTCTGCGATCTCCTGTTCCCCGTCGATCAGTTCCTGTTCGCCTTCCGCAATCTCCCTTTCTCCATCTGCAATCTCTTTCTCAGCGTCTCTGATCTCCTGTTCCCCGTCCACAAGCTCCTGCTCCCCGTCCAGGATCTTCTGCCAGGCATCATCCAGTTCTTCCCTGGCCTCCGCCTTCTTATCATCAAGTTCTGTCTGTGCGTCCTCAATCTTTTCCTGTGCCTCTGCGATCACCCGGTCGTACCGCTCCACGGTCAATTCGTGGACAGTATCCTCCATTTTTCCCTGCAATCCGTCAATATACGAGTCATATTCATCCGTATATACCTTATATTTCAGCTTGGTGGTGGCATATATTTCCGTCAGATAATCACAGTCAAACGCCTCTTTTGGTACATACAGGAAGGCGGTAATCTTGCCATCACCGATGGAAGTAGTGCCCCTTTCAAAATTAATATAATAAGGAGAACGCACGATCCCAACCGCCGTAAACGTACGCTCCCGAAACATCTCCAACGTATCTTCCTCATTACTGTCCGTTACGGTGATCTGGCTGCCGATCACATCTTCACCGTACGCTGCCGCATCAAGCAGACACTCATCCGCAGTCTCCGGAAGTCTCCCGGCAGTCACCACTATCCGGTTGATCCTCTCCGGTATTGTATGGATCTTATAGGCAGACTCATTGCCCTCTCCAAAAGAGCACAGTGCATCGACCGATACCGCACCTTCCACATCGGCAATCTCATTCAGCGCTGCCACTTCCGCCACGGCCTCTTCATCAAATCCCACCGTAGACAACAACTGAAAGTCAAAAAAGTCCTGCTCCGCCAAATAATCATTTTCCGTAACGATCATGGCCGGGGTAGTCGCCTTCAATCCCACGAACAGCCCTGCTCCCAGCATCACGATCGCCAGGATCGCCATATAACGCCCAAGACTTCCCTTTATCTCTCTGACCGCTGTTTTGATCATCCCATTGCTCATTAATCTGACTCCTGCAACAAATATTCTACACCGGTTCAATTTCAACTGAAAATGCTACTGGATTTTATTGTAACATAACCCATTTCCCAAATACAAGAGATATAGCTGCCGCGTCAGGTTAAACTCATACCTTATCATTGAAGTCTACAGAGAACCATGTTACTATAAAAAAATGAGCGGTTATCCAGATTGTGGGTTATACCAGGATATCGACATTCACAAATACAAAGGAGCTATTATGACAAACAACCCGTCTTTCGGACAGCAGATCAAACTGGCTGCCCGCTACGCATTTCCCCATACCATACCGATCTTTGCAGGATTCTGGTTTCTGGGAATAACCTACGGCATCTATATGAACGTGTCCGGTTTCAACTTCCTCTATCCCCTGCTCATGAGTCTGACAATCTTTGGCGGCTCACTCGAATTTGTAGCGGTCGAAATGCTTCTTTCTTCCTTTGCCCCACTGCAGACTCTGGTTATGGCGCTGATGATTCAGGCCCGTCATCTGTTTTACGGCATTGCCATGCTGGACAGGTTTAAAGGAACCGGCCTGAAAAAGATTTATCTTATTTTCGGCATGTGCGACGAGAGTTTTTCCATCAACTGTTCCATAAAGCCCCCGAAAGGTATAGATCAGGGCTGGTTTATGTTTTTCGTTACACTGTTTAATCAGATATACTGGGTTTCAGGTGCTGCCCTCGGCGGCCTGCTGGGATCACTGATCTCTTTTGATACAGAGGGCCTGGAATTTGTCATGACGGCAATGTTTGTGGTCATCTTCCTCGAACAGTGGCTCAAGGAAAGAAAACACTATACGGCAGTGATCGGTATCACTGTCTCATCTGTCTGCCTTCTGCTTGCAGGCCCGGATGCCTTCCTTCTGCCTGCGATGGCCTGTATTCTGTTATTACTTACAATTTTTCGTAAACCCATTGAAAAGGCAGGTGAAACGACATGACACTGACACAACAGATCATCACCATCGCACTCTGTGCACTCGGCACCATGGCCACAAGATTTCTGCCATTCCTGCTGTTTTCCTCCAGGAAACCAACACCCGGATACATCCAATATCTGGGGAAAGCACTTCCCGCCGCCATCTTCGGCATGCTGGTGGTCTACTGCCTGAAAAACGTTGATATCCTGTCCGGCAGCCACGGCCTTCCTGAAGCGGCCGCCATTCTTGTCGTCATTGGACTTCACTTATGGAAACGCCAGATGCTTCTGTCGATCGCCGGCGGTACAATCTGCTATATGTTACTCGTACAACGGATATTAATTAACTGACACAACAACTTGCCAGATTTTTCATCTGCTTCGTTATACCAGTACAGTTTATCTTCTAAGCCAGCACGTCATCTTGACTTTGTTCACGTAAAAATACTCCAACATGGAGGTGAAAATGAACCAGATACTTATGATAATTATGGCCGCCGGCGTGGTACTCGGCGGTACAGACAGACTTCTCGGAAATAAATTCGGTTATGGAGACAAATTTGAAGAAGGCTTCCGTCTCTTAGGTTCCACGGCCTTGTCAATGGCCGGCATGATCTGCCTAGCCCCGGTACTGGCCGATGTACTTGGCCGCATAATCGTTCCCCTGTATCGGATGATCGGTGCAGATCCGGCCATGTTTGGCAGTATACTGGCCATTGATATGGGCGGCTACCAGCTGGCCGCAGAGCTGGCTGCTGACAGTCGCATCGGCAGCTACGCCGGTATTGTTGCAGCAGCAATCTTCGGCTGTACTCTGGTCTTCACCATTCCTGTCGGCATGGGAATGATCCGACAGGAAGACAGACCCTTTTTCGCCAGGGGGATCATGCTGGGACTGGCTGCCATGCCTGTGGGCCTGCTCACCGGCGGCCTGCTGGCCGGTCTCTCCATTCCGGAATGCCTGCTGCAGAATCTGCCCGTATTTGCAGCCGCACTGCCGCTTCTGCTCGGCCTGTGGAAAATACCCGAACAGATGGTCAGAATCTTCTGCCTGCTGGCCGACGGTATACGTATCCTTATCACTGTCGGTCTGATACTGGCTGCTGTGGAATCGCTCTGCGGCTTCAATCCCCTGCCCGGCATGGCTCCGCTCGAAGATGCCATGGGTGTTGTCTCCTCCATCGGTATTGTCATGCTTGGAAGCCTGCCTGCTGCGGAACTGCTGCGCAGACTTTTGGCTAAGCCTTTCACCTGCCTTGGAGCCAGACTGGGACTTAGTCCGCAAAGCCTCACCGCCATGCTGATCGGGCTTGTCAGTGCGCTCCCCTCTCTCGCCGGATATCATGATCTGGATGAAAAAGGGAAAGTGGCTCTCGGAGCTTTTCTCGTAAGCGGTGCCAGCCTGCTGGCCGCCCATATGGGATTTACCCTTGCAGCGGAGCCTGCTTTGCTCCCTGCACTTGTATGTGGAAAACTCAGCGGTGCACTGGCAGCGGTCGTTCCGGCGATTTTTATCACAAAACGGGATCTGCTGCATAACACCCAAAGTACTCTGATCATGAAATAGACTTTACATCTTTTTCGTTTGCCATAGAATGCATTTTCACATATTTGTGAGTCAAAAAATCCCGCATTATGCCGTTTCCAGCTATATGCGGGATTTCCTTCTGTACTACCGTGCTTTAAACAATACCCTGTGCCTTCATTGCCTCTGCTACCTTCAAAAAGCCTGCAATATTTGCACCAGCCACATAGTCTCCTTCCATACCATACTTTCTGGAAGCTTCGTCCAGATTATGGAAGATATTGATCATGATACTCTGCAGCTTGGAATCCACCTCTTCGAATGTCCAGGACAGTCTCTCGGAGTTCTGGCTCATCTCCAGAGCGGAGGTTGCTACGCCACCCGCATTGGAAGCCTTACCCGGGCAGAACAGTACGCCATTCTTCTGCAGATATTCGGTCGCTTCCAACGTAGTAGGCATATTCGCGCCCTCTGCCACTGCGAAGCATCCGTTGGCCACAAGAGCCTTTGCATCTTCCAGATCCAGCTCGTTCTGTGTCGCACAGGGAAGCGCAACGTCGCATTTCACTGTCCAAACACCGTGTTCACCGGCCTTCTTCTCATGATACTCTGCGCTCGGTCTCGCCGCCGCATATTCGGACAGGCGGGCACGCTTCACTTCTTTCACTTCTTTCAGAAGCGCCACATCGATACCTTCTGCGTCGTAGATCCAGCCTGTGGAATCGGAACAGGTAACCGGCCTGGCTCCCAGCTGCTGCGCTTTCTGGATCGCGTAAATCGCTACATTACCGGCACCGGATACGGCAATCGTCTTCCCTGCAATATCCTTACCGTTGCATTTCAACATCTCTTCTGTCAGATAAAGCAGTCCATAGCCGGTCGCCTCTGTCCTTGCAAGAGAACCGCCGTATGTAAGCCCCTTACCGGTCAACACGCCTTCATACTGATTGCTAATCCTCTTATACTGTCCGTACATATAGCCGATCTCACGACCTCCCACACCGATATCACCTGCCGGTACATCGGTATCTGCTCCAATATGTCTGTAAAGCTCTGTCATGAAACTCTGGCAGAACGCCATCACCTCTCTGTCAGATTTTCCCTTGGGATCAAAATCGCAGCCGCCCTTACCGCCGCCGATCGGCAGTCCTGTCAGAGAATTCTTAAAGATCTGCTCAAACCCCAGGAACTTAATAATACCAAGATTAACGGAAGGATGGAATCTCAAACCTCCCTTATAGGGACCGATCGCACTGTTAAACTGCACACGGAATCCATTGTTCACCTGTACCTGTCCCTTGTCATCCACCCAGGGAACACGAAACTGTACAATTCTCTCCGGAACTGTCAAGCGCTCCAGCAGAGCTTCTTTTCTGTATGCTTCTTCGTCTGACTCGATCACAACACGCAGAGACTCTAAGACTTCTTTAACTGCCTGGTGGAATTCCGGCTGTGCGGGATTCTTCGCTACTACCAGTTCATAAACCTCATCAACATATGACATCTTGTATCTCCTCCTTTAATCTTTATCTCACTCCACGTACCATTATAGTATGCTTGAGAAAAAATCACAATACAATTTATCACATTAACGTGTAAAAAATACAGGTGCGTTTTCTATTATCTTTTGGGCACATTGTACAATGATACTGGAATGCAAATATACTTGTATACAAATCAGAGCTTTCATCGAAGAACTTAATTACAGGTACTCCTTCAGACGCTCTATATTTTTTTCCTCAAAATCCACTAATTCCCTGGCCAGTTCAACAGTCTCATGTCCGGCCAGCTGATTATGTCTTAATGCCTTCCACATACTGGTAATTCCTCTATTGCTTCCCTGGATCATCATCTCCGCCAAATGTTCCCTGCTGACATTCAGTGCAGTGTTAACATGTATGCTTCCCTTAAGCATCAAATCTGCAATCTGACTGCCGTGATAGACTTCGCCCTGATCTTCCAGTATCCGGTCCAGCGCCCTGTTATGAAATTCAGAATACCGCAGAGACTGTTTTGACAACTGCAATGAAAACTCGTCATCCTCAATCTTATCGAGAATCGTCTCAATCGCAGTCATTCCCATTTCCGTATTGCGCTGTATTTCCTGCAAAACTTTTGCGTCGTCATGTTTCATAGTGAACCTCCATTCCTGCTCAACCTGCAAATTTGCTGCAAACACAAATATGTTTCCTGCTGCATAACCGGCTTTGATTCCATACGCAGGACTGCACATCAATATCCGAAAGCCATTCTTTCCATAGAGCGTACTTTCCCTGTGGTATAAAAAAAGAGTATGGAACCTGCCCATACTCTTTATCATTACCAATATTCTCTTATTCTAATCATTCTATTCCACGTAATCGGATTTCACATAAGCGGTCTGTCCATTATACTTGATCTTAGTCCAGCCATCGGCCTGTTTCATGATCACTTCAAGCTTCTCACCAATATAAGCCGTGCCCAGCTTTTCGCCATTCTCACTTGCCGACGCACGAATGCGGACATTCTCCTTAACGGTCACCGTTCCTGTCGTCTCTGCCGGACTGCTGTTATCAGCCTGTGTCTGATCCTCATCACCCTCGTCTTCCGGCGCCGAATCAGTCTCCTCTGACACCTCACCGGCATCTGCCTGCATCGTCTCCGAAGGTTCCAGGAATTCACTCTTTATATAAGCCTCTCCGTCTTCATAGCTGATCTTGCTCCAGCCATTCCCCTTCTCTTCCAGAAGTGTAAACTCATCACCGATCGCAGCTTTCCCTAACTTATCCGCCGTCTCACTGTCCGATGTTCGGATGTTGACTACATCAATCGCCTTGACTTTCGTCACCACAACCGCAGGCTCTTCCACCTCCGGCTGCTCTATTCCTCCAACCAGCTCGTTTGCCGGCTCTCCGTCCTGTGTATCACCGGCTTCATCCGTAGACGAACTGCCTTCTGCCCGCGCCAGAGCCTCGCCGACATTCTTATCGATCTCCGCCCTCAGATCCACAACGAAACCCGCAAACACTTCATCTTCTGCCACCATATCATTATATGCCACCGCTACCTGGTTGTTCAGGTCAACTACATCATCCTGGAGATTCAATTCACGAATATAATTCAACTCCGCTTCGTTCTCTTCTCCGTCCTCATTGATATAGTATTCCCCATTCTCATTGGTGCACACATAATAAACACGTAATCCCGGAACCGGTTTCTCATAATCCTTAAACTTGGATTCTGTATAGACATACGCTACATATGTGCCTTCCTTCGGCCCCACTTTCGTGTATACTTCCAACACCGGATAAGATTCGATATACTTACTTGTCTCCTCTACTCTCAGGGCCTCCGTGGCATCAAGATGGTCTACCAGCCTGCTCATGGTGTCGGTATCCCCTTCCACCATCGCAGTATAATAAGTACTGAACAACTCATTGATCTCCGGCACCGCATCCTGCTGTAACGGTACCTCCGGTACCGCGATCAGACTATCCGCAACTTCTATATTGACATCTTCCGCTGATTCAGCTTTCTCTTCTTCAATCTTTCTTTTATTGGCACTGATCGCTACCGCTATCGTACCTACCACACAAAGCACCAATACAACAGGCATGACAATCCTGGAATGTCGAAAGAGCCAATTTCTGAAAATTTCCAGCTTAGCCTTAAGAAAATCCTGTATATTGTTATTTGATGTATTCATGTAAAACAACCTTTCTTAAGAATGTCAGTACAATGCACCCGACAGGACTCGAACCTGCATCAAAGGCGTCGGAGGCCTACGTTTTATCCATTAGACTACGGGTGCCGGCTATCGCATGAAATATTACGATATTATTACATCTCGATTATAATACCACAAGCCAGTCTCGTTGTCCAGTATATAAAACAATTTATAAAAATTTTCGTAACAGGTCACAGTTTGCGGCCGGTCAGGCCGTGAGCTGGCCGGGCCTGCGCATATACCGCGCTGACCCGGCCAACTCACATTCCTCAAAACAGGCATATACACCGAAAGGCCAATATCTGTAACAGGAAAGCCTTCGGCCAGACTGCTACAGAATTGCTTCAATTTGCGCCTTTTCTCTGTCATACCGATACAGATTGAAAGACAGGATTTCTTCCGGATCCACCTGTGTTGTATTCACTTCCTTTACCATCTGCCTGTAGAAATCATATTCACGATTCCGGTCATCCGGCAGCAGAAGCACCTCGTGCACAGAACTGGGCAGGATCAGCAGATCCGCGCGCAGTCTGTCCGCCAGCAGTTTCATTTTCTCCGAATAGAGCATCGCCGAAGCCCCGAAAATCTTATTTCTGTTCGTCAATACATACAGTAACTGTTCCGGCCCTTCCTCTTTAATTCCCATCATCTCTTCCAGCAGCTTCTGCATGGGAAGCAGAAGATCCGGCATCCTCTGTCTCATATTCCGCTCGGCGACACGATAAACTTCCTCCGCCGGCTGTCCCCACATATCCAGGTGATTATTGTGGATCATGACAGATGCCTTTCCAAATGCCTCCGCCTCCATTGCGTAGTAAAATGTGATCGCAAGATCATGCCATCTGAACCACGGGACATCCCTGAGCAGCTCCTGATTCTTTTCATAATTAATAACTTTATGACAGATTCTGCTCTCTACCAGAGAAAAATCCCGAAAAAAATCCATATCCAATTTTAAATCACAGGCATGTTCATTGTACAATGACAGGATCTCTTCCACGATCTTCTGTGCGGAAGTACCGTCCCTGAAGCGGCGATACGGTTCTTCCAGATAGATCGTCGGGGACATGCTGTCAGACTCCTTCATAATAACAATCCCGGTCAGCCGGATATCATTATTCTTGAGAACCTTTGTCAGCGTAACTTTGTAATCTGCTCCTAACTTTACCCGCAGTAACGCCATAATCTTTTCCGTAAATTCCTTAAAGTTCATTTTCCCTCTTTCCCATTCTCTCCGGACATAAGGCAAATGTATTTCTTCGGAACAAGTCGGATGTCTTCTCAACTAAAAGCAGAAAGCTTTTCCAATGCCACCAAAAAAGACAACAGCCGCTTTCGCTGCTATTGTCTTATAGGCTTTCAAATTCAGATCATGCAGAAAAATTATACTCTGGACAGATACTCTCCCGTTCTGGTATCGATCTTGATCACTTCTCCCTGGCTTACAAACAGTGGAACCATAACCTTCGCTCCTGTCTCGACAATCGCCGGCTTCGTAGCACCTGTTGCCGTATCGCCCTTAAATCCAGGCTCCGTATCCGTGATCTCCAACTCCACAAAAAGAGGCGGCTCAATCGCAAATACACTTCCGTTGTAAGAACAGATCTTTACCATCTCGTTCTCTTTCACAAACTTGAGTGCATCCCCTACCGTATCTGCATTCAAAGCAATCTGATCATAAGTTTCCGTATCCATAAAGTTAAACAGATCTCCGTCGGAATACAGATACTGCATGTCCTTTCTGTCAATCCGTGCCTGCGGACATTTCTCGGTCGGTCTGAAAGTCTTCTCCACCACGCCGCCATTGATGATATTCTTCAGCTTTGTTCTGACAAATGCTGCGCCTTTACCGGGCTTTACGTGTTGAAATTCAATTATCTGATAAACATTGCCTTCAAACTCAATGGTAATGCCATTTCTGAAATCACCTGCTGATATCATAAAACAATCCTCCTAAATTTTCACAAATATAATTCCTACTTAGTTTATACTATAAATGGTCTTTTTTCAACCTCTTTCCCAAAAAAAGACAAAAACTTTTATGGATACAGCGCCAATATATAGTCTATCGCCATCAAATATCCTTCCAGCCCTTTCCCGTAGATCTGCCGGTCACATGCCGGAGCCGTCACCGATATCCTGCGAAACTCCTCCCGCTCCATAATATTTGAGATGTGAATCTCCACTTTCGGAACCGTAATACTCGCCAAAGCATCCCGAATCGCATAGCTGTAATGCGTATAGGCCCCGGGATTGATCACGATCCCCTCCGTGCCATCGAAATACGCATCCTGAATCCGGTCGATGACAGCGCCTTCATGATTACTCTGAAACACCTCAATCGTACAGTTCTCCTTCTGTCCCTTCTCTGCGATCATGTTCAGAAGATCGTCATAATTTCGCGTACCGTAAACGCCCTTTTCCCTGATCCCCAGAAAATTAATGTTCGGTCCGTTAATCACCAGTATTTTCATCTTTCCCTCCATGCCGAAGCGTCACAAACCTCAACGCTTTCATTATTTAAACTTATTCAGGTACTCCGCTTCAATTTCATTCAGGATCTGCTCAAAGCTCTTACCATCCACCTGAATGACCGCATCCGAAGCCTCCATGTAATATTCATCTCTTTGTTCCATCAGGCTCCTGATCCTCTCCTTCGGATCACTGCACTGCAAAAGCGGTCTTGTCGTATCCCCCCGCAATCGCTCGTAGATCGTTTCCGCTTCTGCCCGCAGATAAAACACCTGCCCAAGCTCATGCAGCAGCTGCCTGTTGACCTCCCGCATGGGTAAACCGCCGCCCACTGATATGATGTGATTTCGCACGCTCTTAATCAGTTTACGCAAACAATCCGTTTCTTTCCTTCTGAAATATTCCTCACCGTCCGTTGCAAAAATATCCGATATGGAGCGCTTCTCCTCCCGTTCAATCTCCTTGTCCGTATCTGTGACCGGCTTACGCAGGCGGTAAGACAGTCGAAACCCGACCGTCGTCTTTCCACAGCCCATAAAACCGATCAATATCACATTTCCCATCTGTAAAATACAGCTCCTTTATCCATTGTATTTCCTGATACAGCATACGCTCAGCTTACCCCAAAATGGGCCTTCAGCCGCTCATAAACAACCTGCGCGTCCTTCTTTGTCACCTGTACATCATTCCACAGTTCATAGGCAATGATCCCCTGATACAAAAGCATTTTCAGGCCATTATATGCCCTGCCGCCATGCGCCTTCACAAGCTGCATAAACCTGGTCTCCCATGGATTATAGATCAAATCAAATCCCGTATGAACCCTTTTATAAAAAGCCGGATCGGAAATGACCACCATGTCATCATGAGGGGCCAGTCCCACCGAAGTCCCCTGAACGGCCAGATACCGCCCCTCCGGAATCCTGTGATATTCCTGCAGCAATATCGGGCAGATAACATTCCTCCCCGTCATCCTGTTAACTTCATCCGCCACCTGCTCAGCCTTGTCCAGCGTCCGGTTCAGCATGTATACCGTATCTGCTCCTTTTAGTGCACACAAATGCGCTACCGCCCTCGCCGCTCCGCCTGCTCCCAGCAGGATGATCCGCTCCTTCTCTATCTTGATATCCTCACTTTGCATGGCACGGTACAAACCTTCCATGTCGGTATTATACCCCTTGTAGCCGCCCTCTGTTCTGACCAGCGTATTCACCGCACCGATATTCCCGGCCAATGTATCGATCTCCTGCAGGGAATCCATCACTTCACTTTTATAGGGCACCGTCACATTCAGCCCCAGGATCTGCAATGCATCCGCTCCCCTGACCGCATCCTTCACGCTGCCGGGCCGGGCCGGAAACGGTACATATACCAGATCATGCCCCAACAGACCGGCCAGCGTATTATGTATGACCGGAGATAATGTGTGCTCCACAGGATAACCGATCAACCCACAGACTCTCGTCTTTCCGTTTATTTCCACCATCTTCTCCATTTCTGCACTGTCTGCGCACTCAACCTGACAACGACTACGGCACTGCTTCCTGCCGTTCGGAATCATCACAGGTCACTATACCGCCCTTTAGAGCGCCTGTAAAAGAACAGCACGATCCATTCCAGCCTCCGCTTCAATACGATCTGTATCTCCTCTTTCGGGTGAATCGGCTTTACCAGCCACGTCCTGATCCCCGCCTTCTTCGCACCCCACACATCCGTAAAAAGCTGATCTCCCACAAACAGCGTCGTCTCCGGCCCGGTGTGCATAAGTTCCATAGCCTTCAGGTAGTTCCGTGGAGAAGGCTTCCCCGCCTTATGGATATAACGGGAATGCACTGCATCATTAAACATTTTCACCCGCGGTTCTTTGTTGTTGGACAACAGGACACTTTCATAACCGATCTCCCGAAGTCTCTTAAACAGCGCTATACTCCGCCGGTCCGCCGGTGCACCGTGTGGCACCAGCGTATTGTCGATATCAAAAATCACGCCTCTGTATCCTTCCTGATACAGCTGTTCAAAATCTATCTCATAAGTAGAATCCAGATAATGATCCGGATAAAATCGTTCCAGAAATGCCATTTTCCCCCCTGCTTTCGTATTCAGCTTAACGATTGCCTTCATAACCTTCCCTTATCATAACAAACCCCCTCACACTTATGCAAGGGGTTCAAAGGCTGTACTTACAATTTCTTAACGATCCTGTTATACCGCGCTGCAAACAGGATACGCACGATACTGCTGAGCAGCATAAGCGCAATATCCCACAGCAAAAAGGCATATGCCTTACCGGAGAAGACAACATACCACGCCGCTTCCTCCCATATCTTATTCCCAAAAAAGAGAACCAACAGGATCAGAAGCGCTATAATCATAAAAAACCATCTAAAGCCGTTGGCTATTGTCATCGGCACACTTGCCTTTGCCACAATTTCCTTTTCCTGTTCCGTCATAAAGCTCCCTGTATCTCACTTTCTATTCCGGTTCTTTCGTACCGTTGTCGCAATATACGCGCACCCTTGCCGGAATCGTTCCTAATTCTCCAATACTTTCTTAAGCTCATCCATAAAAGTATTAATATCCTTAAATTCCCGGTATACGGATGCAAATCTTACGTAGGCCACCGCCTCCAGGTCTTTCAGTTTATTCATGACGATCTCGCCTACCACCTGGCTGGGTATCTCCTTCTCTTCCATATTGAAGATCTCCGTCTCCACCTCATCCACCAGCTGGTTGATCTGATTGGCGCTGATCGGCCGCTTATGACATGCGCGCAATACACCCGCCTCAATCTTGGACCTGTCATAAGTCTCCCTGTTATCATCCTTCTTTATAATAATGAGCGGGATCGTCTCCACCTTCTCATAAGTAGTAAAACGCTTGTCACACTCGTCACAAACACGTCTTCTACGGATAGAATTGTTCTCCTCCGCCGGCCGGCTGTCAATCACTCTCGTATTCTCATGTCCGCAAAATGGGCATTTCATCAGGTTATCCCCCTTATTGTCAATCATTCAACCACCGTAAAACACAGACTACTGCTATTATAGGTGAATACAGTAATTATGTCAACTATTCCATGAAAATCTATACACAAATATCCACAATAATGATATCCGGTCCAATCTGTTTAATATCCTTGTAGCAGATAACATAATTTGAATCGCTTCCAAACAGACCGCACCATTTATTCTCTCCCGGAATAATCAGTTTGAAAATCTGTCCGGTACATTCATCAAATTCAAAATCCGTCACTCTACCCAACTTCTGGCAGTTTTTCAGATTAATCACTTCTTTTTTCTTTAATTCTGAAAATAACATAGGAACCTCTCCGGGCTTTTTATTATTAAATGCATATGCCCGCAGGAAGGTTCCTATTCCTTTCAGTCAATTCTCTACTCTATGGAAATATATTCGTGGAATACATACCCGACCGTGCCGTCTTCCAGAACAATCTCATACCACTCTTTGTCCTCTGTACAGCCATTGCAGACGTACGTTTCTCCCGCCTTCGCAACTTTCAGAACATTGGTGCCGGAAGTACTCGGCTGGTCACGCACATTCACATCGGATACCACCATAAGCTTGTATATCCCCTCTGATGTCCCCTCCATCTGTCCCTGGCCATCGTTTTCCGCTCCGGACTGATCCGGCTGTTCCTCACTCTCCTGCCCCTCCTGGCCTTCCTGCCGTTCTTCCTGTTCCTCCGCCGCTTTGTCATAGTTCCTGGGCAGATACTGCCGCAGCATCTGATAACCGAGAAAAGCCAGCACCACCAGAAGAACACAACCAACCACCACGGTCATGATCGTGATCACGTCGATTCCTTCTTCCTCCTCTTCGTCCCAGTCGTCCTCCTCCCAATCTTCCTCTTCATTCCATTCATCCTCTTCCCAGACTTCCTCCCGATAGACAGGCTTCTTCCTGCGCGGAGGCGGAGCCGGAACAGCCGCCTGCTTCTTCCTTGGCCTGCCTTCTTCGGAAACGGCTCCGGCCACGCCGGACTTCCTCATCTGAGTACCGTCTTCCGCCTTTCTCGTCTGGGCACTTCTGGTCGTTGCTCCTGCGGACGTCCTGCTTCTCTCCGTGGAGCTGCCTGATGGAACACGCCTTGCAGGCGCTTCCTTCCCCGCAGGTGATCTCCTGGGAGCGGCATCTGTCCTGCGCTCCTTCTTGATCTCAGCCTCTGTTTCCGAAAGGATATTTCTCTCGATCGCCTCGATGGGGATGTCCAATCCCTCATCCGACATCGTCCGTCTACTCTTCTTACTGCCTACCGCTCTTCCACATCCGGGACAGAATTTGACACCGTCCCGCAAAATCTCACCGCAATCCGGACATTTCTTTTCTTTTATTACTTTGGCGCCGCATTTCGGGCAAAACTGATCGGTCTCCATCAAACGTGCGCCGCACTTCGTACATATCATTCCCTTCTCACCTCGTCCCATTCCCCTTATGATCACTCCATGTTCATGACTGCCTCACGCTTATCCATAAAAGAATGCCGTTTCCGGCATTTTCAAATTCATCACGGCCGCGCTGCATCTGATCATAGCAGACCTGCTTCTCTGCCTGTACCCATGCCATCCACGACAGCACAAACAATTCTTCTTATAATAATGTATCAAAAAAATATCACTTTGTAAAATATTATACAAAGATTTTTCTTAAAATTTTCATGAATAATTCCTGACGATTCGTACATCCTTGTTAGAAAAGATATTTCACCGAAAGGACGGGTATTACTATGGTACAGGGTAAAGTGGAAATCTGCGGTGTCAATACCTCCAAACTGCCACTGCTGAAAAACGCAGAAAAGGAAGAATTATTCAAAAGGATCGGAAACGGCGACGAAGCTGCCCGCAAAGAGTATATCAATGGAAATCTACGCCTTGTCTTAAGTGTCATCAAACGCTTTCACTCCAGCAATGAAAATGTGGATGATCTGTTCCAGATCGGCTGTATCGGCCTGATCAAAGCCATCGATAATTTCGACAGTACACTCAATGTAAAATTCTCAACTTACGCCGTTCCCATGATCGTCGGCGAGATCAGACGTTACCTGCGGGATGCCAACAGCATCCGCGTCTCCCGCTCCCTAAAAGATACTGCCTACAAGGCTATTTATGCCAAAGAACATCTCACCCGCGTTAACTCCAAAGAACCTACCGTGACAGAGATTGCTGCGGAAATAGGCGTTGCAAAGGAAGACATCGTCTATGCACTGGATGCCATCCAGAGTCCTATGAGCCTTTATGAACCTGTCTACACGGACGGCGGCGACACCCTCTACGTAATGGATCAGATCAGCGACAAGAAAAACCGCGAAGAAACCTGGGTCGAGCATATCTCCCTGAGTGAAGCCATGAAGAAACTCAGTGAACGCGAACATGAAATCATCACACTGCGTTTCTTTGAAGGCAAGACCCAGATGGAAGTAGCCGATAAGATCGGTATCTCCCAGGCTCAGGTATCCCGGCTGGAAAAGAATGCCTTAAAGACCATGAGAATGTATCTCACGGCATAACCAGCGCATACAAAGGTAAGGGGCTGCTTCTCATACAGAAACAGCCTCCTTTTCCTTTCTTCTGCTAACTTTCTTTGCTCATCTCTTTCTTCAGTCTGCGCATGATTTTCTTCTCCAGACGCGATATGTAAGATTGTGATATACCAAGAAGTTCCGCTACTTCCTTCTGCGTAAGCTCCTGTCCATCCGCACTGCCCAGACCAAAGCGCAGTTTTATGATTGTCTGTTCCCGTTCCGAAAGCCTGGAAATAGCCTTGACCAGCAACTTGCGTTCCACCTCATTCTCAATATCCTTATAGATCACATCCTCATCTGTTCCAAGGATGTCGGAAAGAAGAAGTTCATTGCCGTCCCAGTCTACGTTAAGCGGTTCATCGATAGATACTTCCATCTTATGCTTGCTGTTTCTTCTCAGGTACATTAAAATCTCATTCTCAATACACCGTGATGCATAAGTCGCCAGTTTTATATTCTTACCGGGATTGAAGGTGTTAATCGACTTGATCAGCCCGATCGTCCCAATGGAGATCAGATCCTCCACTCCCACCCCGGTATTGTCAAACTTCTTTGCAATATACACAACCAGTCTCAGATTGTGCTCTATCAGGATCGCCTTGGCCTCGTCTTCATACTCCGTACCAAGATCGCTTATGATTTCATTTTCCTTCTCACTTTCAAGCGGCGGCGGAAGCACCTCCGTTCCTCCTATGTAATGAATATCACCCTGCTTCGTCATGAGGAATCTGGTGTCCTTATTTACCATCCTGAATTGAACCTTGCCGGGAAATGCCACTTTTAAAACCATCATCAATCCTCCTAGTCTTCTAATAACCGGGGGTGGAGTATCATCTGACATACACTCTCTTCTGAAATACCTGCGTCACAAATTGCCAGAATAACGTGTTCCTTCTTAAGCTTCCTTCCCTGTTCTTCTATGATCAGCTCCGGCAGTTCATATGCATGCAATATGCCGCTCTCCTTTCCAACGCTCCTGAAAGGAATTGCGTGATATTTCTCCGATTTGAAACAAGACTGCATCTTTGCCGCCAATTTCCTGCTGATCACACACACCGGCGCTCCACTGACAGGATCCGCCAGATGATTGCCCGTATCAAGAAATGCCTGTATCTGCATGTTCTGCTGCAATGCCGGAACGTAAACGGATACCATCCGTATACAGTCCTCTTTCCTGTTCTGAAAACCTCTGATGATACCTTTCATGATACAATATGCCAAACAGCCCGACACAAGCGTCATAATCATACTGTTTCCACCATTTAGAACCATTCTGAAACGGTTAAGAATCCATATCATGATACTTCCTGAAAAAAATCCACAGCCAGCCATGATCAGGCTTCCATGAATCAGATTTCTGCCCCGCTCTATTCGAAAGGTAACACTCAACATGCACATACTGACAGGAAGTTCACTTACAAGGAACCTGACCCAGACCGGACCTGCCGGCACAAGGATCGCCGCGCAGAGCATGGCGGCTCCCATTGCCGCTCCCAGCCAGATTCTCAGGTGCGTGGCAGTACATCCAAGAATCCTTCCGGACAGAGACAGCAAATACAGGTTCCCCACCATCTGCAGGATAAAAACACTGTCAATATACAATTTGTAATACACATCTCACCTCCGTGCTTCTGCTTTATTATAAGAAATGAGACATGAATATTCTGTCGTAACCGGGGAGCATTTCCAATATTTTTAAAGACAGATAGCAACAAAAAACCACAGGATCCGCTCCTGTGGTTCTCTCGTTGTCTGCTTCCTATTTATTATTCCTGCTGAGAAACTCCGGAATCTTCAAAGACTTCTCCTCGATGGAGCTCTTGATATCTCCAGATTTATTGATGCCATTGACGGGCTTCAGGGGAGAGGCACCAGCCTGTCCGGTCATACTTCCCGGTTGACGGACTCCCTGCTTCAATCCTGAAGAAGCTGCAAAATTACCAAGCCCCGCTCCCGGTACCGCACTCGGCTGTCTTCCCTGCATGGAAGTGGGGGTTATGTATCCGGATTTAAATCCAAGTCCACCGGTCTGCTTCGCCTTCTCCTCAATACCGGTAGCAATGATCGTAATGTTACACGTATCCGTCATGTTCGCATCGTACATTGCACCGAAAATGATATTAACTTCATCGCCGGTAAGCTCCTGCACATAACTTGCAGCATCGGAAGCGTCCGCCAGCGAAATATCGCCCGACACATTGATGATCACATGCGTCGCTCCGGATATGGTCGTCTCCAGCAACGGACTTTCCACCGCCATCTTGACAGCTTCGCTGGCCTTATCGTCCCCTTTACCGCTGCCGATACCGATGTGCGCAATTCCCTTATCCTTCATGACAGTCTGGATATCTGCAAAGTCAAGATTGATGACGGAGGGCACATTGATCAGATCTGTAATGCCCTGAACGGCCTGCTGCAATACTTCATCCGCTTTCTTCAACGCATCCGGCATGGTTGTCCTTCTGTCAACTATCTCCAATAATTTATCATTCGGTATTACGATCAAAGTATCAACATTATCCTTGATCTTCTCAATGCCCGCAAGCGCATTGGTCATACGCGCTTTCGCCTCAAATCGAAACGGCTTGGTCACAACGCCGACGGTCAGGATTCCCATATCTTTGGCTAACTTGGCGACTACCGGAGCCGCCCCGGTTCCCGTACCGCCGCCCATGCCACAGGTCACGAACACCATATCTGCACCCTTGAGCGCCGCCGCCACTTCGTCCGCTGTCTCTTCCGCAGCCTTCTCACCGATCTCCGGCTTGGCCCCCGCACCGAGTCCCTTCGTAAGCTTCTCTCCTATCTGTAACAGGGTAGGAGCCTTACACAACTGCAATGCCTGTTTATCCGTATTGATCCCGATAAATTCCACGCCGCCAATCTCTTCATCAATCATTCTATTCACAGCATTATTTCCTGCACCGCCCACACCAACTACGATAATCTTCGCTGCAGAATCAGCATCATTCGACTTAATCTCAAGCAAGGTATTTCCTCCTTCTATATCCATGCATAAACTCTCATAGATTATCATATAATTATTTTTCGAAATTCGCAACCCATTTTTGAGTTTTTCTCTATCTTTAAAAATTTCAACCTTTTTTTGAACAATTTTTCACTTTCGGCATATTTACTAATTGGGTAGTGGGTATTTTGTAGAATTTAACTATACAGAATGAAATACAGCAGATGTGCTACCCTTACTATACCAGAGTATGCCCGCCTTGTAAACTGTCTTTTGCTGGAATAGGCGCAATTTTAAGGCTGCCACTGCTGCCAGCCTCTCGAAATCGCCATATCTGATATTAAGCCAGCTTTTCCAGCTCCTCTGTAAAAAGCTCCCCAGCAGAGCGGTAGCCATGTATTCTACGTGGGTAGCCATTTATCCAGCTCGCTATTTCTTCTATTTCCTCGTCGGTCTTATCGTCAAAGTTCGTCCCCTTTGGTACTTTGCGCCGCACCATTTTATTTGTTACCTCATTCGTGCCACGCTCCCAGCTGCTATACGGGTGGCAGTAATATAAATGTGTCCTCTTTTCTCCCTCTTCCAGTATGGAACGCTCTAAACCGTTCACGTCGGCAAACTCGCTACCATTGTCTACCGTGATTGTCTTAAATATCTGTCTAAACATATCCGCACCATATCTGCGCTCTAATCTATCCAGCGCCGCTACTACCGCCTCGTCTGTATGATCTGGCAACTTAAATATAATCTCGTCCCGTGTCTTTCTTTCCGTCAGAACCAGTAGCACGTTTTTAGATACTCCCCTCTTGCCTATGACGCTATCCATTTCCCAATGTCCGAACTCTTCCCGCCGGTCTATCTCTTCTGGTCGCTTTTCTATACTGTCGCCTGCTGCTGCCCGTGCCTGCTGCTTGCGCACTTTCTTATAGCCTCGCTTTTTATTCTTCTTTACTGGCAAATCCTTATTAGTCAGCTTAAGAAAAACGCCCTTATCTATGTAGCTGTAAAGGGTAGCCACGCAAACAGTAGTATTAAATTCCCCCTCTCTGCCCTGCGCCTTAAGCTCCCCCAGCACTGCTGCTGGGCTGTAATCCTCGTTTACTATCTTGTCCTCTATGTAATTTGCATATGCAATATCGTTGCCTATTTTAAGCTGTGTGCCTCTTACCTTTAAATTTTCCTCTGCCTTTTCCTGTGCTATGTCTGGGCTGTATCTTATTTCTGTTGTCCAGTCACTATTACGGTGTTCATACTTTCCCCTTTTCAGCTCATTATATATAGTGCTACGGTGTACTCCCAAATGCGCCGCTATTTTGGTCTTGCTTAAGCCCTCTTTAAGCAGCGCCTCTATTTTTATCCTATCTGCCCTTGTCAGCTGGTGGCTGCCTTTTTTATTCGCCATTTTCCTTACCTCTCTTTTGTCCCATATACGACGAAAAGCCGCAAACTCTTTTATAAGTCTGCGGCTCATTATTTACGCCTCATTTACAGCATTTCTTACACGCTGTATACTTCTTTTTTGCTTGGCTTAGTGGTATGCTCTTTGGGTTTTTCATTCCAGAACATGTAGGCTTACTATGGTACTTTTTGCTGCTACGGTCTATATATACGATTGTCTCGCCCGCTGGCTGCGCTGCGCGGCTTTTCTTCTCTTCAATGATAACGTCAAGCTCTATATTGCACCCAAACGTCTGTACCCCCCCCCCAGAAATTTCCAGTATTTCTGCGGCGTAGCGGGCTTGCGGGTATTTCCGCGCTAAGTCCTTTGCCAGTTCTGCCGATAAATTTCCCAGTACCTTATTTCCCCACTTGATGCACGCGGCAGGCTCCCCATTGTATGTATATTTTTCTACTGTTATGCCCTCGTCTCCTGTCATGGTTCTTAATATGTCCTGGCGGTTTTCCCCGTCCTCATTGTCAAAAGTCACGCCTACTATTTTTGTGCGTATAGTTTCCGCAATCCTGCTACCAGATGCAGCGGCAGGCGTTCCCGTTGCCCTCGGCTCTGCCTGCTGCCCTGCTGCCTCTTTCTCTGGCTTGCGTGCCAGCAGAAAGCATACGGCAGCAATCACTATACAGCCGATACCGCCCGTAATATTCCCGGACGGCAGCGCCACAATTCCGCTTACTGCAAATAACGCAGCCACGACATATAAAATAATTTGTTTCTTTGCCATAAATAAGCCCTCTCTTTCGCCTTTTAGTTTAATTCTAATATTTCATCAGCAGAGGCGTTAAGCTCCCTGCATATTTTCGCCAGTGCTATTGCGCTGGGTGTTCTTTCTCCATTCTCCCAGCGGCTTATATCCTTTGGGTAGACTTGCAGGCGCTCTGCAAGTTCTTTCTGCGTCACGCCTGCCGTTTTTCTGGCTTTTTTGATATTTTCGCCTAAATTCATGCCTTGCCCCTCTCTTCTTTAGCTCTCATAATCAAAGCTGCCAGCATTTTTACTATTCCGATCACTACTAAAAAAATGCCTAATTTCAGAATCATGCCCTTTACTCGGCTCTGGGTTTATGCTATATTCTTAGTAGGCGGTGGGCTTTCGCCCACCGTGGCATTTAGCCTAATAGCTTGTCTATTATGATAAGTGCCGTTCCTACGATTAAGTCTATCAGTGCATTTGCCGCCAGCGATTGCCATTTGATAGGCTTTTTCTTTTGTTTCTTCTTACCCATTTCCTGCCGTTTCTCCTTTCCAGTGCTTTACACTTATTTGCTTTTTTCTCCTTTCCATGTTTTAATTATATACCCTTTTGGGTAACTTGTCAATCAGATTTCAAGAAAATTATGGAAAAAAATAAAGGGTATGCCGCCCATGAACGACATACCCCAGCAGATACATTATAATCTTGTGCAATAGTCCAGCGATACCCAGCCGTCCCTATTCTCTTCATACGCTTTCAGCAGCCCCCAGCCTGCGGCGCTGCCCTCTCCGGCTTTTACCTCAACAATGGTAAATACTCCGATACCTGTATACTTTCCCGTCTTTGCAAAGTCCGTGCCTGCGCCCGCCCTTATTCTAAGATCGGTTATATCTACCTTTACCTTAAAGGGAATCTTTGCCGCCTCTGTCTTTCCCTGTCCGGCGTTTCCAGCTGCCCCGGTTCCGGCGTACCTGTCGTAATACTCCTGCCCGTATGCTGCCCGGCGCTGCTTTACTGCCTCGCTCTGGTCTGCTGGCTTTTCGTACCCGGTCAGCACTGCATCAGAGGCAGCCCGTACCGACGTTGCAGCCATAAGCGCGGAAATAACGCCCTTGTAGCCCTGTAATTCCTGCCACAAAAAGGCAAGCTGCATATCTAAACTGCCGATCGACGCGCCCACCGCTTTCGCGTAATCATATAGCGCCTGTTTGCGGCTGTAGTACGTCCACTGTGCAAGCCCGTAGCCTGCGCTGTCCCTCACAAAATTTGTATAGCTGCCGCTGTCTACAGCCGCCGTATATTCTGCGTCCGTCATTCCCAGCCGCGTATTAAAGGAATTTTGCAGATTATCTGCTTTAAGCCCACTTTCTGCAAAAAGGTTTCCCATAAGCCCGGCTGCTGCATAGGCATTTAAGCCTTTGCCTGTCAGAAAAGCCCAGATCATGCTTTCCGCGCCGCCTGCTGCCGTCTGCTGCTCATTGCCTGCAAAAGCGCTGTATACCGCCTTTCCGTCCCAGTCATACACATTATAGCCAGCTGTGCAGGCTTTCTTTGCGTTTTCCAGACTTTCAAAAGCCCCCAGCTGCCCGGCTGCATCTTCCCAGCGCTTACGCACTCTGTAAAGTTTCTTTCCCCCGCTCCCGGCAGAGGCAGCGCCGCCGCTTATCAGCTTTTTAAACTCGTCCCATGTATGCGCTGTTGTGTTATATACATACGGGTTAGGGCAAATTTTCCCGGTAACGTCGTAATGCCTTATGACATGATCGGCAGGCACGCCGTACTTATCCATTAAGTACCTTGTCAGCTCTGCCGCCGCCTCTACCGTCGCGTCCTCAAAATACCAGTCCTTATCTGTCGCGCCCTGGCTGGCGGTGTTCCTTTTCCTTACGCATAACTCAATACCTATGCTGTTTGCGTTCCGGCACTCCCCATGCTTATAGCTCTTTGCGCCGCAGTGCCACGCTATGTTAGCATCTTCCACGCACTGCCAGATTTCCCCGTTGTGATCTACAAAGTAATGTGCGGACGCATTTCTATTGCCGCCTGCAAAGTATTTGCAGTTTGCCTGCGCCCCGCTCAAACCTCCCACATAATGAATCACAATGTACTTGATACGGGAAACGCTGCCCGGATTGAAATTGTACCCGCTTATCAGCCTGTTAATGTTCCTCATGCTTTTTACTTCCTTTTGCTGCTTTTCCTGTCTGATCTGTTATTCTTATCTTTCCTGCTGTTTATGCCCCTCTACGCTGCCCGTGGTGCTGTTTCCGTCCAGTTCGTCCGTGTCCGGCAGCTCGTCCGTATACTTGGAAAGAAAGCCCCGCACACTCGCCCATACCTTTTTTACGGGCAGCCCGCATAATGCCATATTCTTAAAAATGCTTGTGATCTCATAGGCTATGTAAAGCAGGCCGAAAAACTCCGCTACTCCTACCGTCTTAAGCCCCAGATAACCCCGCGCCGTTTCCGGGATAAACCCGATCAGATTGATCTTGATAAGCATGTCGATTGCCAGCATGAATACAAGGGAAATCAGCATTGCCACTTTCCGTATTGCGCCGTCAATCCCCGCGCAGCTGTTAAATTTCTTTTCTTTCACTGCCCGCAGTACCCCGAAAATAGTATCAAATACAATCGCCAGTATTACCAGCTCGATCACCTTATTGTGTGCCGCTTCGTCGATAAATTCCATTATTTTCATTTCCATAAATCCTGCCTTTCTGCTTTCTGCAAATTCAATGCCCGCTCTTTCAGTTCCACGCCGTCGTACCCTGCTACGCTCTCCCAGTTTTCCAGCGTGGCTGTCAAATCTGCAATAAGCCTGCTTTGCTGTTCAATGATGTTCTGCTGCTCATGCAGCACTTGTAGCAAAATTTTACTCATGTACTCACTCCTGCGCCTGCTGGCTGCGCTGTCTGCGCCCTCTCCTGCGCATCAGCCGCCATTTTTATTATTTTCTTTCGTAAGTGATAGCTGTCGGCGTGTCCTGCGTGTCCCGTCCAGCTTGCAATACTCTTTTGTAGATTTTCCCTTGTGATCTCACCCCTTTCGTACTTCTTAACTGTCCGCTTGATACGTTTAATGCTGTCTGGTCTTACTTTCCTGTGCGTCGCCCTGTGCTTATAGCCTACAAAGTCTATGCCGTTCTTTGCGCATAAAATAGCAGTCTTTGGGTTCAGCTCTAAAATAAGCTCTTCCCTTAAGAATCTTTCAATATCAGCCAGCCAGCGCCGCAGCTCTTCCTTATCCGGGCTTAATATAATAAAGTCGTCCATGTAGCGCATATACATACCCGCGCCCAGCGTATGCTTTATGTACTGGTCTAGCTTATTGAGATAGATATTTGCAAACAGCTGGCTTGTAAGGTTCCCTACTGGTATGCCTGTACCGTCCGGCATCTGCCCGTTATGGTCTATGATCTTGTCGATCAGTGCCAGCGCCCCTGCGTCCTTTATTACTTTCCGTATCTCTGCCTTAAGCACATCATGGTTAATGCTCTGGAAATAGTGGTGTATGTCCGCTTTGATCGCATATAGCGGCGTGTCCGGGTGGAATCTCTGCCACTCATAAAGCCAGCTTTTCAGCGTGTCAGACGCAGCGTGCATACCTTTATTTTTCCGGCAGGCGTAAGAGTGAAAAATAAAACGCTTTTCAAAAATCGGTTCCAGCACGTTGTTAATGGCGTGCTGTACTACCCTGTCATAAAACGGCAGCGCCATGATCTGCCGCTCTTTCGGCTCATATACCTTAAAATATCGGTACTCGCTCGGCTCATAGGAAAGCCCCAGAATTTCATTTCGTACCCGCTCTAAATTTTCCTCCTTGTCTTTGGTAAATATTAAAACGTCCTTGCGGTATCGCTTGCACTTCCGGGCTTTATTGTATGCTTTCTGCACACTCCCGTAGTCAGCCATAGCCTCTACAAGCGTAAGCCGCCTGCCGTTTCTGTCCGTGATATGCCCTATTCGTTTCATGTAAAAAGCTCCTGCCTTTCGCCTTAAGCTACTAACCAGCAGCCCTGCTTTTTCTCTTTGCCTTGCGGCGGGACAGCCCCTCTGATTCTGGAATATTAAGCACTCTTAATATTCAAATCCTTGCTAGTGTTCCATAGATACGCTAATCCTGTAATGCTTTCACCAAATCACACGCCCCGCGCACGCCGATATTCGTGTTCACGTTCCACGGGTAATTGTTGCAATTCACGGCACGCGCGCCCGCGTTCACGCCATTGTTCCAGTTGCCGCCCGCGATCAGCGCCGCCAGAGGGCTGTAATAAGCGGCTGCCCCATATGAAAAGCTACTTTGTAGCCTTTACCTCTTCTATGATCTCCCCCAGCATAACGCCCAGCTCTGTAAGTTTCCTGCCGCACTCCCCGTAATGCTGCTTATTCATTGCGCTGTATTTCAGATCGTTTGCCAGCCGCAACAGCTCCTTACTCTGCTGTAGTGCCACGTCTGCCGCGTACAAGTGGCTTTTCGTCGCCGTTTTCTGCCACTTTATAACGTCTTGCAGTATTTCCAGCACGGCGTTTCTGGTTGCCGTCTGCAAGCTGAATTTTTCATACTTTGGGTACTTGCTTAGCAGGGGATATATGTACAGCAGGAAATCATATATTTTCTGGTGTAGTATGTCGCCTTTATCCCTTATTGACATTTTTTATCCGTCCCCCTGTAGCGGCTGGGCTTTCGCCCGCCTCTCCATAGAATCACACGCCCCGCGCACGCCGCTACTCGTGCTCACGGTCCACGGGCAATAGGCGCAATTCACGGCACGCGCGCCCGCGTTCACGCCATCGTGCCAGCGGCCGCCCGCGACCAGCGCCGCCAGAGAATACGCGTAATACTGGTAAATGTTTCCTACGTCGTACTTTGTGGCATTGTCCCTTAAAGGGCTTTTCTTATCCCAGCCCCACGCCGCCGTAGGGTGATAGTCTGCATTTGTGGCGTGTTCTGCCCGCGTAATCAGATCATTAAGCCATTCCCAGACGCGCCCCACGGCATCAACGCAGCCCACGGCAGAAACGGCATTTACCACGCTGCCCGTAGTCCCCCTGCCCGTGTTCGTCGTCGCCGTCCATGCGTTTGTATTTGCCCCGTCAAGCCCCTGCGGGCTGCCGAAAGCATAAGCGCAAAATTCGCTGTAGTCCGGCATACGCTTACCGCTTTTCATCAGCCTTTCCGTGAACGTGTACCAGTTCATGCCCTCCGTGCCTGTCATTGGCGCACAATTATATTCCGACTTCAAGCCCTGTGCGCCGTCGTCAGAATTAAGGTAAATGTCTACCCATGTGCCGCCGCCCAGATATACCATACCCTCCGGGCTGCATTTCGGGCGGTGTCCCAGCGTCCATACGCTGCGCGGCACAATCCCGTTGCTTACCGCGCTTTCCCAGCCCGTACCGAAAACAGCGCCGCTGCTGTTCACGGGCTGCAAATTGTCATTAATCTTACGGCAGCGCCCGTAATGAAAGCCGCCGATCTTGCGGCTGTTGCTGGCGTTCCACCCGCTCGGATAGGTAGAGTTAAGGGAAATAATATACTGCTCGTCCTGTGCGTCCTGCCTGCTGTCGCAGATATAAACGTAATAGTCGCTGCCTACGGCAAAAGCCGCGCCTATATCCAGATTAGAGGCATTAAGTACCGTGTTCCCCGTCTGGAAGATACCAGCGCCGCCCACGGCAATTACGCAGCCCTCTATTACGGTGATCTCATTCGCCCCGCTTGCGTATAAATACTGGCTCGTCGGCGCTACAATGTCGCTGATCGTCGCCAGCTTGTTTACATTCAAAAGCGCCCTGCGGTCTGTCTTTGTCACATCATCAACAAATATCCTACTCATACTGTTTTAACACTCCTTTCAGCGCTGTAATGTCGTCTGCGGTCATTCCTGCCACTGCTGCCGCTTTTTCCAGCCCTATAGCCGTATTATCTGCGGCAATGCCCTTTGACAGTGTTAATACCGTCCTGTCGTTGCCCGTCTCGCCTGCTGCCGCCGCGTCGTCCGTCTGGGTATGCGTTACCACCGTGACCGTCCCGGAAATGCCGCCAGCCGCAAAAGCCATGCCCGGCGCTGCCTCGTCGCAGTAATATACTGTTACGGCTTTCTTTTCCTCTGCCACCGATACAATAGCGCACTGTATGTAGCGCTGTTTTTCCAGACTCTCAATTTTTGCCAGCAAATCAGCCGCCGCCAGCTCCCCGGCTGCCACCATAGCAAGGCAGTTGTAGTAATCGTCTTTTGTCTTTAATGTTTTGGGAAATCCTTTCATAATCTGCCCCTTTCCTTAAAATGTATTTGCAAGATAGGAATTGCCGATATATGCAATTCCCAATACTGCCGTTTCCTCTGTTCTTTCGTAATGCTGGCACATGTAGGCAGCGCCCAGATAGCACAAGCCTAAAACGGCATCATGCTTATAATTGATGTTCCAGCCGTTTTCAATCAGCGTAACCCGCCTGTCAAGCTCTGCCAGCGTCTCTGCCGCCGCCGCGCCTCCTGCCTCTGCCTGCTGCCGCAGCTGTTCTACCGCGCCTGTCAGCCCGTCTATTTGCAGTTGCAGGCTGCCTGCAATGTCCCCGCCCAGCTTTTCCTTAATGTCCTCAAACCATGAGTTAAACTCGCTTTCTGCCCCTGTCTGGAAAAGCGTAATTTTCGCCATGAAAGCCGTGTATGCTTTCAATAGCTCCGCGTCCCAGCCGTCAAGCGTGCTTTCAAAGGAATTGTACCGCTCGCTAAACTGGTTTTCGTACTGGTTAAACAGGCTTTCTGTCATGGTTATGTAGTTCTCATAAATGCCCGCGATCTCGCTTAAATACTTTTCCATGTCCTGCTTATATATGCTGAACTCGTCCAGCACTGCCTGGCTGTAGGTATTAAAGAAATCATTAAACTGTTTCGTCAGTACGCTTGCGTCGATCTCTTCTATTGTGCCTTTCACAATGCCGCACAAGGCACTGTTAAAGCGCTGGTCTGTAATATCCTTTGTCTGAATCTTTGTTACGCCTTTCCCCACATAAATATCAGCTATGGCAAGCTCCCATATTTCCGTATTCCGGGTTAAGGCTGCTGCCGTAGGCTTTGCAGACGGCACGCCCTTTAAGACAGTCAAGTACATGTCCCTCTGTGTCAAGTCCCAGCGGATAATTACCCGGTCTATGCGGTTAAGCGCCCCCTCTGCGGTGCTTAACGTAATACCCATGCTTACAGGGTTTCTGAAAGCGTAACCATTGATAAACGCATACCCGGCATTTACCTTGATTTCCATTTTGTCATAGGCTATAACCTGTAGCCCGTCGCTGGGTTTCGGGAAAACGCCGTTTGCTATGAACGTGGCAAAATACCACGCCCAGTCCTCGGCTTTATATACCCTGTCGTATTCCTCGTCTACCAGAATGGCATTAAACGGCAAACAATCAGCCATGCTTTTTACCTCACTTTCCTTATCTGGTCTACCAGCGTAGGCAGGCTGTCCCCAAACGTCGCCTCTATTTCCTCTGCGCCTTTCTGGTATGTCTCTGTTACCTCTGTTATACGTGCGTCAATCTGTATGCCCCACTTTGTTTCCTTGCATGTGATCCTGTCCCCTAAATCAAAATCCTGCTTAAACTTAAGGTTGGAATTTGTGTTAATGGTGCTTACAAAATTTATGATCTTTCCGTAATTTTCCAGCTCTGCCGCCGCCCTTGTCTTAAGCATCTGCAAATAGGTATTAAGCGGTATTGTTACCTCTGTTTCCCCGCTCTGGTATTTCCGGGCTATGTCCGTCGCGTCACAAAATACCTCTGTCAGTTCCAGACCAGACGCGCCCTCACCGTCTACCGTCGTCACGGGCTGGCTGCCGCTGTCGTCTGCCGCGCCCTGTATGTAAATGAAATTCCCGCAGTTTTCTATACTGGCTGTATATTCCTGCTCGTTTACGTTGTCAAAATCCCGTGAAAAAATACAAGGCGTGTTACCCTCGCTGTTTTTCGCGGTAAGGTCTTTGCCCTTATACAGATAAAAGCCGTACTGCCGCGATCTCTCGTTAATCAGAATGTCATAGCCCAGCTTTCCCGCCTGCGCCCTCGCCTTTACTTCCTGCCCCAGCTTTGCGTATACCTCGTTTGCGTACTCTACCGCACTTCCCGCTATGGTTTCCTGCGCCAGCATGATAAAGCGCTGGAAACGGCGCTTTGTACTTGCACTGCTGCCGCAGTTATTCTTTACCATTGTGTTTATAAGGCTCTGGTTCGTTGCCGTCGCTACGATCTGCGGGCTTATGCAGCGCTTGTTAAGCCACTGGCTAAGCATGTAGCCCTGTGCCTCTATCTGCTCTAGCCCGTTCTCGTCTTTGGTAATGTGTACATAGGTAATCTGCGCCGCCCTGCGCCAGATACCGCCCGCCGCGTCCGTCACTTCCCGTTTTCCGTCATGCTTTACAATAATATTGCCCTCTGTAAGCAGCCGTTTGTTATTGTCCGTGATCGGCGCAAGCAGATTGAATGTCCCTACATCAAAATACTTTACATGCCATAACAGGCTTGCCATTTCGTCTATCAGTCCCAGCGGCTCTACCGTCTCGTCAAATACTCTAAGCTCCATGCGTCATACCCCCAGATATTCCTTGTCATAAAAAATAGAGACTTCCATAGAATTTACGCCGCCGTCCGCATCATAACGGAAATTGTTGTCCCCTATGTCAAGCTGCATGAATGTACTGTCTACGTCCACCTTGCGGAAATAGTCATACTTTACCCCGTCCCGCGTCAGTGTAGCGCCCTTGCTGCCGTATTTCGTGTTTACCTCGATCACGTCCCCGGTCTGCATGGTTACATTCAGCTTTATAAATTCTTCTGTGTCTACGTTTAAAATAATCGGGTTTGTAACTGTCCCCAGTGCGGTAAACCTTACCCGCATACCTGTTGATACGTCGCCCTCATTAAAACAGTCCACAATTACGCTTTCAGCGCGATACCCAAAAATCATGCTTTTGCTGTTGTCCTTTTCGATCACGCAGGGGAAATGCCAGGCAGCCACCCAGCTTGCTATATCTTCCTTTTGCTCGTCCTCTTCCCTCCAGAACGGGTTAAGGCAGTCCAGCTGTAAGCTAAACTGCTGCAAAACACTTTTTCGCCCTACGTCCGGCTTTCCATGCAGGCGGCAGTTAATAATGCGTTTAAAGCTGCCATACTCATAAGCAAGTGTGCCGCCCAGCTCCGGGTTAAATATCTTAAGCAGCCTGCGGCGCAGTTCGTAAGACTGCTGCTTATCCCTTGTATTGATATGCCCCAGTATATCTACGTCCCGCGCCTCTATCCGCTGCCCTACATAGGTATCTCCATGCTGCCCCATGCTGTTTGTGCTGTAGACTGCATTTGTCACGCCTGCTATGCCGTCTACGTCCTTGCTTACGTTGCAATGGTACACACTGCCTACGCTAAGCTCTATGCTTTCGCCCCTCTCATTGGTATAAACCAGCTTTTCATACATCATGCTAACACCGTCCTTGCTGCCTGTTTAAACTGCCGCTGTGCCTCTTTCTGCTGCTTTGCGTAGTCCGTCGTATTGGCGTATATGTTCTGTACAATATGTACTACCGGGCTGCCTGCTGCCCCGCCGCCTTTCGGCTTTGGTTTCCACGGCTCCCCGTCTATGTCAGTGTCAGAAAAATTGACTTTTGCGCCTACATCAAATTCCTGCGGTATACTGTCCTCAATCTTCTTATTGACTTTTTCCATTTCATCAGAAAATCCTACACCGATACCCTGCGCCATGAATACGCCCACCTCGTCCCGGAATCTCTTAGACGGGCTTTCAATCCCTAAAGCGCTCTTTGCAGCATCTAACAGGCTGTTTGCAAGGCTTGAAACTTTATTCTTTAACCAGTTCCAGCCGTTGCTTATGCCGTTCCAGATACCCTGTACAATGTTGCTGCCGATTGTCGCAAAAGAGCTGCCGATATTGGAAAAGGCATTGATAATGCCGTTTACGCAGTTTCGCATACCCTCTACCGCCTTGTTTTTTACCTCTGTACCCCACTGGGCTACTTTGGAAATAGCGCCGGATATGCTGTTATAGATTTTCTGCGGAATCTCTTTTACAATGTTCACAATGCCCGTAACCATGCTGTTCATTACTTCGCGGGCTTTGCTTACCATATTTGCGCCCCATGTCGCTACCTTTGTAACCGCTCCTATGATGCTATTCCAGATTTTCTGCGGTGTCTGCGTTACAATGTTCACGATTGCCGTAAGCATGGTATTCATTACCTCTTTGGCTTTGCTTACCATGTTCGCGCCCCATGTCGCTACCTTTGTAACCGCTCCTATGATGCAGTTCCAGATTTTTACAGGCGTTTCTTTTACAATGGTTACAATGTTTGTAAGCATTGTGTCCATTACCTCTTTTGCTTTTGCCTGCATATTTGCGCCCCATGTGGCTACTCTGGTAACTGCGTTTATGATGCTATTCCAGATTTTCTGCGGCAGCTCCTTTATGATATTGATAACTTTCGCTACAAGCTCTTCTATCACCGTGCCGCCTTTTTCCTGCATACGTGCGCCCCACTCGGCAATTTTGTTTATGCCGTCTGCTATTGCCCCGGCAATCTGTGCGGGCAGCTCTGCCAGCTTTGTAACTATGCTTACTACCAGCTGCCCTGCTGCCGCTACGATCTTCGGCAGCCCCTCTACCAGCCCCGTAACAATGGCAACTATGATCTGCGGCATTGCCGCTATCAGAAGTGGAATTGCATCTATAATGCCGTCCACAAGCGCGATCACTATATCGCCCGCGCTTTCCAGAATCTTCGGTATTCCCTCAACCAGCGCATTGATAATGCTGGTTATGATCTGCGGCAGCCTCTCTATGATAACTGGCAGCGCGGCTATAATTCCGTCTGCCAGCCCGGTAACAAGCTGCAATGCTGCATCTATCAGCATAGGCACATTGTTTATAAGTGTTTCCACGATTGTAAGCACTGCCTCTATAACGCTCGGTATAAGTGCGGGTAATGCCTGCCCCAGCCCGTCTGCCAGCCCTGCTATGATCTGTACCGCCCCGTCCGCTATGCTCGGTATCAGCGCTACAATGCCGTCCAGCAGTGTAGTAATGATCTCTGCGGCGCTTTCTGCCAGTGTCGGTATTGCCTCTACAATGCCGTCCACAAGCGCTGTTATCATGTCAACACCCGCTTTTATGATCGTCGGCGCACTCTCCACAATGCCCCCTACAAGCCCGTTCACAAGCTCTACCGCAAAACCCGTAATCTGCGGCAACATTTCAGAAAGCCCGCTTACCATATTCCCCAGCGCGTCCCCGAAACTCTGCGCCAGTTTTCCCATGTCGCCGCCTGCATCAGCCGCGCCCTGCTGCAATTCATTTGCAAACTGGCTGAAAATCGGTAACGCCTGCTCTCCGATCGGCATGATAAAGCTGGTCTGTAAAATCCTGCCCGCGCCCTGCATTGCCTCCCCGAAAGTGTCATACTTCACGGCGTTGATCTGCCCCATTGCATCTACGGTCTTGCTTATTTCCCCCTCTACGCCCATAAGTGCTGTGCAGGCATCCGCTCCCATGTCTTCCCACATAGTACCCATAAGCCCTACGCCTGCCGTATACTGTAGGCTCTCGTCGTCACAGTTCTTAAGCGCCTCGCTTATCTGGCTCATTGCCTCTTTTGCGCTGTCGCCCCCGGCTTGAAACTTCCCTACCAGCTCGTCCGCATTAAGCCCCAGACTTGTAAGGTATTCCCCCGCCGTGCCGTCATTCATTCTTATGTTAAATTCCTTGAAAGCGTCGCCCATTTTGTCAATGCTCCATACTCCCGTGTCTGCGCCGTTTTTAATGGAATTAAACATATCCTCTGCGCTAAGCCCCGCCTGCGCATACTGGTTGCTGTATTCGTTGATAACGTCCAGCAAATCCCCGTTCTGGTTAAGCCCCTGCTGCGCCCCCTGCGCGATCAGGTTATAAGCCTCTTCACCAGAAAGACCGAATTTCTGCATAAGCTGTGTGGCTGCCCTCGTACTCTCGGCAACGTCCATATCAAACGTATCTCGCAGGGTTAAGGCGTTTGTGGTCATTTTTTCCAGCTCGTCCGCGCCCATGTCCCCTGCCTGCTGCTTTACTGTCGCCATTGACGCTGCTATGTCCTCGAATCCCTCGCCATAATTGCCGTTATAAATATTCTCCATAACCTGCTTGTACTGGTCTGCCTCGTCCGTTGCCGTCCCCGTCGCGGCGCAGAAATCATTTAACGCGCCTTTCGCCTCGTCTGCCTGGCTTACTGCGTAGCCCAGCCCCGCCACTACTGCTGTGCCTATGGCTGCCGCAGCCG
>OFFG01000347.1_pt1 | contig 42034 bp, 34 predicted proteins | sample 1521331 | NCBI WGS metagenome assembly OFFG01 (sample SAMEA3504129, study PRJEB24116) | mouse gut metagenome | biome: mouse gut; feature: mouse-associated habitat; material: faeces | place: Denmark | collected 2011 | reverse complement strand
TCTTAAGGCACGCGCTGTTCCGGAATGCCGCTCCCCCTATCGTCGTCACGCTCCCTGGGATCGTCAGCATTCCGGTTCCGTCCACGATATCACCTGTCAGGTTCTTCTTACCGAAAGCCACACCGTCAAAGGCCCCGGCTCCGATCGTCTCCAGCCCCTCATTCAAGTGCACTTCCGCCAGACTTGTGCAGCCGGAAAATGCCCCCGTCCCGATGCTGTCCAGCGACGCCGGAAAATCCGCCGCCTGCAGGCTGCTGCAAGCTTCAAATGCCCAGTCCCCGATGCTCGTCAGACCCGTTCCAAACGTTACCGTCTCAAGACCGCTGCAGCCGTAAAATGTATGCTTTGGCATTGTTACCAGCTGGTCCGGCAGCGTCACCTGCTTTAACGCCTTACAGCCCCTGAACGCGCCCTGATTCCCTTCGTACTGATAATCAGAACTCATGGAAAGCTCCGCCGCTCTGTTTGCAAACTCCACGGTCTTAAGGCACGCGCTGTTCCGGAATGCCGCTCCCCCTATCGTCGTCACGCTCCCAGGGATCGTCAGTATTCCGGTTCCGTCCTTAATGTCGCCCGTCAAAGTTTTCTCACCAAATGCCACGCCGTCAAATGCCCCGGCTCCAATCGTCTGCAATCCCTCATTCAGGGTCACTTTCACCAGCTTGGTACAGCCTGAAAATGCCCCGTTTTCAATGCTTACCACAGTACCTGGAATTGTAACACTCGTAATACTGGTATTATTTTTGAAAACATTACTGCCTATAGTCTTCACTTCTGCCGGGATCTCGACAGCCCCGCCAGTTCCGTTATACTTAGTCAGCTTACCACTTTCATCTATCGTAAAGTCAGACGCACTTAACGCTGCAGCTTCGAGTGAAGCCAGTTTCTCTTCTTCCAGCTCCCCCTCTTCTTCCTCGTCAGTCTCTTCTGACTCAATATCATCTTCATCTGCTCCGTCTTCTCCGTCCGGATCTGACTCACCATCGGACACGTCTCCTTCATCCGGATTCACATCTTCGCCGGTACCATCATTCTCACCAGGATCCGTATCTTCACCATCCCCGGTGCCTTCACCCGGATTCTTTCCATCGTCATCCCCGGTACCTTCATCTGATCCTGTCTCGCCGTCATTCCCGGTACCTTCATCCGATCCTGTCTCGCCGTCATCTCCGGTACCTTCATCTGATCCTGTCTCGCCGTCATCTCCGGTACCTTCATCCGATCCCGTCTCTCCGCCGGTTCCGGTTTCTTCACCTGATCCTGTCTCTCCGCCGGTTCTGCTATCCTCACCTGATCCAGAACCCGCATCAACTCCACTTTCCTTGTCTAAAGTCGTCTCTCCCTTGATTTCAGTTGCGGATATTACCCCCCCCCGTGTCGTTTCCGGCATTTCAGCCGTGACATGGGCGCCGGCCGCATTCTCTGCTTCTGTCTGGTATTCCGATGCAGACACTTGCAGCATAGTCTGCGGCATCATAGTGAATATCATAGCCGCAGCCAACAGAAACGAAAGACTTCTTTTCACGCTTCGCATCCAACGCTTCATCCTTCTCTCCTCCTTCATATCAGCGTTTGTCATCAGATAGTCTTAACAGACAAATACCCATGTCATATCTCTCAGACTGCTATAGACAGACACAGGTATCCGGTAAAAATGTACACCAAATCAATGATTCCGTATGACATCCACACAGGCAAAACTATCTGTAAACCATATTTTTATTATACGATGCCAAAATTACCTGTGTCAATCTATTTAGGCACCTGCATGCTTATATTCGTAACAGTTCAGCCTTCGGCTTCACTGTCACGCGTGGTTACCATGTAGCCACAATGCAAGGCTGAACTGTTACTATATTCTTAACAGTTCACGGCCTGACCGGCTCCATCCTACTGCCAGGAAATTTGTTTGTAGAGGATGGAAGCTCACAGCATTTTCTGCTATAATAGTAAATTGGAAATTAAAAATACAGATGTGAGGACGCTGAAATGAAAAAAGGAAAAACAAGAGGCATTGGTATTCGGGCTAAAATTCTGTTCCCTGCAAGCATGGTAATTATTTTACTGTCTCTGGTAATGGGTATAACCTCTTATCAACGTATTGAAGAAGGACTGATTGCCATGGGTGTTGAGGAAGCACAGATGGCGGCAACTATTTCCACAAAAGTGATTGACGCGGATCAGGTAGCCGGGGTATCAGCAGAGTCACAAGGAAGCGAAGAATATAACGCTCTGCTGGAAAGCATGCTTGGCGTTATGCAGGATTGCGGCATTGAATACCTGTATACATTATATACGGATGGCAATAAAGTATACTACGGGATTGACGCGGACAGTACGGGAGACGGCAATCAATACGGCACCGTTTTCGAGACGTCGTATCAGGAATTGAAATCCGTTTTCGACGGGGAAATGTATGTGCAGGACTATATTGATTCCACCGCAGACGGCGATCTGATTTCGGCATATATGCCCCTTATTAACAGCAGTGGAGAAGTTGTCAGCATTGTGGGCTGTGATTACAATGCGGCCGGAGTCGTGGAACGTTTGTCTAAGGCTTTTGGACGCGTAATACAGATTTCACTGATCTGCCTGGCCATCGCCCTGTTAATCCTCAATATTACAGTAGGACAAGTGATCAGGACACTGCATAAAGTTGACGGTAAAATCTATGATCTGGTACATAATGAAGGCGACTTGACGCAGACTCTCGATGTCCATACCGGGGACGAAATGGAAGTGATCGCGGAGAATGTCAACGGGCTGCTTCAACATATACGTGAAATTATGCTGAACATCTCCCAAAATTCAGAATATTTAAAAGATTCCTCCCATAAGGTGTCAAGCAAGCTGGAATATGGCAATTCAGAGATTGCCGACGTTTCCGCTTCGATGGAAGAGATGAGCGCCGCAATGGAGGAATCCAGCGCTTCGCTGTCTCAGGTAAATGAATCTATCAGGCAGATATTTGAGTCGATAGAGAGTATTTATGAACAGGCCGTAAGCGGAAGCACTTCTTCTGACAGAATCATGAAAAGTGCTTCGGAAGTATATAAGCGGGCAGTGACAGAGAAACAGGACGCAATGCATCAGGCTGCCAATATGGCAGCAACGGTTCACCAGAAAATCGAGAAATCCAAAGATGTAGAGAAAATCAGGGAACTTACAAAGAACATTATCACCATCACCGAAGAAACGAACCTGCTGGCATTAAACGCAAGTATCGAAGCTGCGCGGGCAGGAGAATCAGGAAGAGGATTTGTGGTAGTCGCAGACCAGATCGGAAAGCTGGCTTCCAATTCCGCCGCGTCTGCAACAGAGATTCAGAAAGTAACCGCTGAGGTGATTCAGACGGTAGACGAACTGGCAGCCGAAGCGCAGGAAATGATTACATTTATGAATGAGACAGCACTCGGCGGCTATGAAAAGCTGCTGGAAACCAGCGAAAGCTATCAAAACAATGTCGGAAACATGAATGAAATGATGCAGCGCTTTGCTGCGGAGAACGAGCAGCTGAAGTTGAATATGAACGAAATCAAAACGGCTCTGGGGGATGTGAAAACAGCTGTAAGCGAAAGTGCGACAGCGGTAACAAATGTAGCGGAAACCGCCGTAAGACTGGCAGACCACGTAAGGGACATCGGAAAAGAATCCGATTTCAATCTGGAAATTGTGGACAGATTAAACAGTGAAGTAGGTAAGTTTAAATTATAGTAACTCCATAACAAATTTCTGTTTCCGGCGCTTGCAGGAGCCATATACGGCAGCTCCTGCAAGGCCGATAAATGAAATGTCTAATGTCGTTAACTATATAAACACTTTTGCCATTACAGTTCTATACTATATATAAGTCTTCACTGTTTCAGATCCTCTTCCAGCACTTTAGCCAATAACTCTGCCGCCGGCAGGATCACGCGCTTCTGTACGCAGAATGCCGGATGATGGATCGGATGGCCTACACCCGTACCGACCTTCAGATAACAGCCTGGTATCTGCCTGCCCATCGTTTCTTCCTCCATATAATAAGAGAAATCATCCCCGCCCAGAGACATCTCCTCCGGCACTGTCCGCATTCCCTGGCTCTGCGCAACCTTCTCACAAAGCTGCGCCATCTTACCGTCATTATAAGTGGCCGGTGCACTATCGATCCAGACGATCTCTGCTTTCGCACCGTAAGCCGCGGCAATTCCCTCCACAGTCTCCCGCACTCTCCGCTCATATAAAACCCGGTCTTCCCTGTCCATCGTGCGCACCGTGCCTTCCAGCTCCGCCTCCCCGGGAATCACATTCCAGGTTGTCCCCGCCTGCACTTTCGTCACGCTGAGCAGGGCCGGATGAAAAGCGTTCACATTACGTCCCACGATCGTATGCAGCCCCTGTATGATGGCTGCCGCAACCGGAATCGGATCGATTCCGTCATCGGGGTGGGCGCCATGACAGCCGATCCCTTTCACACGGATCCCGAACCGGTCCACCGCCGCAGTCACATATCCTTCCCGGATGCCGATCACGCCGACCTCGTTCGTCGGATCCGCGTGAAATCCCCAGATGCGCTCCACATCATCCATCACATCCGTTTCCAGTATCTTCATGGCTCCGCGGGCATCCTCCTCTCCGGGCTGGAAGATGAATTTAATCGTGCCGCACAGCTCCTCACTGCGCTCCTTTAACAAAAGCGCCGCCCCGATCCCGGCCGTGATATGCAGATCATGTCCACAGGCGTGCATTTTCCCCCTGCTTTCGGAATCATAAGGAATCTCCGCCTCCTCCACAATGGGGAGCGCGTCGATATCGCACCGAAGGGCAAGGGTTTTCCTGCTTCCGTCAGGCGCCTTCCCGGTTCCCCGCACCACCGCCACCAGTCCCGTAGCCAGCGGATACGGCAGGATCTCTATTCCCGCCTCCGTAAGCAGCTCCCGTATCTTTGCCGTCGTTTCCACTTCCTCATAAGACAACTCCGGATGCCTGTGAAACCACTCAAACTGCTCTATCAGATACTGTTCCAACTGTCTTTTATCCTCTAATGCCATCTTGTTCACCCTTCCTTCCTCTGCTGTGAATCCTTTCGTCCATCCTATCATGCACCTGTCCTGTTTTCGCTCTGCCGCCTCAGTCTATGCGCTGTTCAGATTCGCATCAAACAGATATCCCTGCGCACAATCCATGTACGCCGTCCAACATCAGCAATGTCTACTGCTGCCGCTTCCGACACCCTGACGACACCTGTTCACCCGCGCTGTACCTTCTATCTCCCACTGTTCGGGTCAAGTGCATCCCGCAGCGCATCTCCGATAAAGTTGATCGCCATCACTACCACTACGATCAGCAGGCCCGGTGGAATCCACAGCCAGGGCTGTGTCGTCAACACCGTCAGCGACTGGGCTCCGTTTAACATATTGCCCAGACTCGATGTAGGCGGCTGCACCCCCTGTCCCAGAAAGCTCAGTGCCGCCTCGTCCAGAATCGACAGCGCCAGCACAGACGTGGCATAGACCAGAATCGGAGCCACCGTATTGGGCAGAATCTCCGAGAACAGTATGTGCCGAAGCGGCATCCCCGCCACGATATTACCCTTCACGAAATTCGTCTCCCGCAGGCTTAAGACGTTGCCCCGCACCAGTCGTGCAATCCCCGGCCAGTCTACGAAACCAAGGATCAGAATGATATTCCACATACCGGGTTTAAAGACAGCTGCCGCCACCAACACCAGCAATATATAAGGAAAAGACATGACCATATCGGTAAAACGCATAATGATCATATCCGCCACACCGCCAAAATAGCCGGCAACCAGTCCAAACAGCACACCGATCCCCGTAGAGATGAGCGTCGCCATCACACCCACCAGCAGGGAAATCCTGGTGGCATACAGAAGCCGGCTGAGCACATCCCTGCCGATCTGATCTGTCCCCAGCCAGAATTCTTTAGAAGGTCCCTCCGCAAAAGGGCCGGCAATATCATTCGGATCATAAGGAGCAATGACCGGGGCCAGAATCGCCGCCCCCACGATCACCGCCAGCACGATCAGACTGACCGCCGCCAGATGATGCCGCTTAAACCGCCTGATCACCGTCTGCAGATAACTTTCACTGCTGATATCCGATTTGGGGCCTCTGCCGCCGTCATTTTTCCCGTCAGATCCGGAAATCGCCGTGACCGAAGACACGGCCTTTTTCCCGAATTTCTTTCTGATCCCCGCCTCGGCCAAAATCGCCGCCGTACCCTCTCCATAAAATTTCCTGTCTATCTCCCGCAGCATCATTCGCACCAACTCCCGCAATGTTACTTTACTGTTCTGTTACCGTTATTTTTCTATTACTTTTGCTCTTCTGTTACCTTTGCTCTTCTATTACTTTTGCTTTTCTATTACTGTTGTTTTTCTGTCACTGTTGCTTTTCTATTACTTTAACTTTACTTCTGCTGCTCTGTCAGTTCTCTTTCTCTTCACCGGAATTCTGTCAATACCGGAATCAGCCCTTTTTCACGTTAATCCAGCTGAATCGTCGGATCCACCAGCGCATACAGAATATCCGTCACCAGATTTGCCATAAGCACCACGATAGCCGATAACAGGCAGACTCCCATGATCACCGGAAAATCCCGGTTGCTGATGGCGCTCATCGTCATCAGGCCAAGCCCCGGCCAGGAGAACACCTGCTCGATAATGACCGCTCCGCCAAACAGCATCGGAATCTCCATGCCGATGACCGTAATGATCGGCACCAGCGCATTGCGCAGGGCGTGTTTGTTGATGACAAGAAACCGTCCGATTCCCTTCGCTCTCGCCGTCCGCAGATAATCCTGCTGCAGAATCTCCAGCATCGCGCTCCTGATATAGCGGATATTACTGCCCGCCATGGAAAAAGCCAGCACAGTCACCGGCATCACCATATGTTTTGCCACATCCGCCGCACCGCCCTGCGTCCCCAGCGTCGTCATTCCGCTGGAGGGCAGCCAGCCCAGCTTCACCGTAAAAAGGTAGATCAGCAGAAGCGACAGGAAGAACCCCGGCACGCTGCTGCCAAGAAAGGAAGCCGTCACCACTGCATAATCTCCTTTGGAATACTGCCGGATCGCACTGTAGATTCCCGCCGGAACCGCCAGCAGCAGACTCACCAGAAGGGACACGCCCATCAGGAGCAGCGTAGGACCGATATGGCTGCCGATCATGCCGCTGACCGGCTGAAACGACTTCATCGAATAGCCCATATTTCCCTGCAGAAGCTCTCCCAGCCAGACGAAATACTGCACCAGCACCGGCTGATCCAGCCCAAGCGCGATCCGTTTCGCCTCCACGGCCGCCTCCGACACGCGCGGCCCCTGCAGCATCTCCAGCGGACTGCCCGCCAGACACATGATCGTATAATCAATGACCGTAATGCCGATCAAAACCGGAATGGCGATCAAAATACGTTTTAAAATATATTTCCCCATAACTTCCTCGCTTCCGCCTGACCGTTAAGCACCACCGGACAGGCCGTCATATGCACGCCCGGATTCTCCGCCTGCTCCTGGTCTCCGGTCATCCTGTCACCAATCTCCGCCGCCCGCATTCTTCCGCTTCCTGTATCTGCCTCCCAGGCTTTTCCACTTCCTGTATCTGCTTCCCTGGTCTTCATGCTTTCCGTATCTGCCTCCCAAGGCTTCACGCTTTCCGTATCTGCTTCCCATGCTTTCACACTGCCCGCATTTCTGCCTTGCGCTCTCCTGCTTTCCGCATCTGCCTCCAACGCTTTCCCGACGGTCCCGTTTACCTCCTGCATCTCTGGTATCTCCTGCCTGCACTGCGCAGTGGCATGAGGACATCTGGGATGGAACCGACACCCTTCCGGCGGACATGTACTGCTGCCGATCTCCCCCTGCAGGAGACTGCGCTCCCTGCCTTTTTCCGTCGGATCGGGGATTGGCACCGCCTCCAGCAATGCCTGCGTGTATGGATGCACCGGATGATGAAAGATATCCTTCGCGTCGCCATACTCCACGATCTTGCCAAGATACATAACCGCAATCTGGTCACTCACGTAATTGACCGCCCCCAGTCCGTGCCCCACAAACAGAAGCGTCAGCCCAAGCTCCTTCTGCAGTTCTTTCAGCAGATTTAAGATCTGGGCCTGAATGGACACGTCCAGCGCGCTCACCGGCTCATCGCAGACGATAAACTCAGGATTTAAGGACAATGCTTTCGCAATCCCGATCCGCTGCCGCTGTCCGCCGGAAAACTCGTGGGGATATCTGCCCAGCACCGTTCTCGGCAGCCCGACCATATCCAGCAGCCGCAGGATTTCCTTTTCGACCGTGTCCCTGCGCGCAATCTGGTGATACAACATGGGCTGTGCCAGTATCTCATAAATATGTTTGCGGGGATTTAACGAAGAATAAGGATCCTGAAAGATCATCTGCAGTCTGGTCCTGACCTCCCGCATCTGCTTTCTGTCCTTCTGCAGGGCAGCCAGGTCAACGCCGTCATAATAAATCTTCCCCTCCGTGGGCGTCTCCAAACCTACCAGCTGCCTGCCGATGGTGGATTTGCCGCAGCCCGATTCTCCCACCAGTCCCAGCGTCTGCCCGCGCATCACAGAAAAGCTGACCCCGTCCACCGCCTTTACATAGCCGGTCGTGTGCGTGATGATCCCGCCCTTGACAGGATAATATTTCTTCAGATTTTCCACCCGGATCAACGGTATGTTCTCTTTTTCCACTATAATCATCCTCCGGCTGAGTCCCATTGCCCAGCTGTTACCTGTATCCGTCTCAGACTGCGCTCCCCTGTTCTTCCTCAAAGGCCACAATACATCTGGCGGCATGTCCTTCCCCGAAGCGGTATAGTTCCTGCGGGTTGTCACATGCCTCCCGCCTGTAGGGACAGCGGTCTGCAAACCGGCATCCGGCAATATCGTCATAATTCTCCGGCACCATGCCCGGTATCGCCATCAGCTGCCTCTCCCTGTCGTCCCGTATGGTGGGCACCGTCTCGAGAAGCGCCTGTGTATAAGGGTGCTTCGGCTTTTCGAAAAGCTCCTGCACCGGTGCTTCCTCCACGATCTGGCCCGCATACATCACGATCACCCGATCCGCCATATTGGCCACCAGGCCGATATCGTGGGTGATCAGGATCATGGCCATGTCCTTTTCCCGGCGCAGCTCCCCAAGCAGCTTCATAATCTGTGCCTGAATGGTCACATCCAGCGCCGTTGTCGGCTCGTCGGCGATCAAAAGTTTCGGGTTGCAGGAAAGTGCCATGGCGATCATCACCCGCTGACGCATACCCCCGGACAACGTGTGGGGAAACTTCCGCATCACCGCCTCGGCTTCCGGCATCCCCACCTGCATGAGCAGGCCAACCGCCCGCTTTCTGGCCTCTTCCTTCGACAGTTTCATGTGGATGCGGATGCTCTCCGTGATCTGACTGCCCACCGTAAATACCGGATTTAAGGAAGTCAGCGGATCCTGGAAGATCATCGTCAGCGCATCCCCTCTGACCGTATCCAGCTCCTTTTCCGTCATCGTAAGAAGGTTCTTATTTTCAAAGAGGACAGAGCCGTCTTTGACAGCTCCGCCCCTTCCCAGTAATCCCATGATCGACAATGAAGTAACACTTTTTCCGCAGCCCGATTCTCCCACCAGGCAGACCACTTCCCCGCGGTCCACGTGGAAACTGACGTGATCCACGCTGATATTTGATCCGTAATCGCCGGCAAAGACCGTCGTTAAATCCTGCACTTCCAGTAAATGCGGCATAAGGTTACCTCCTTCGGCTCCGTCGTATGCAGCACACGGCACAACACAGCTGCTGCACCCGGCTGACATACGACTGCTGTAAAATCAATTCCTGCCGTTCTCCAGACATTATGCTACTGCGTCACATCCCAGTTATGCACATTGTTGAAGAACCCGTACACGCTGGGTTCCGCCCCGGTCACCCGGTTATTGACCGCCCCCTGCGCACTGATGACATAGACGGAGAACATCGGCACCTCCGCCTGCATCTTCGTATCCACCGTGGAATAGAAACCGGTGATCTCGGACACGTCGCTGGTCTGCTGCGTCCCGTCAAGAGCCGCCGCCACCTCATCGTCATAATATCCCGTCCAGCTTCCCTCGCCGCCTAACAGCCAGGACACATCCGGGTAAGGATCCACCGGCGCATAAGTATACTGCACCGCCATGATATCATAATCCGTGCTGCCCGCCACCGTCATCAGTGTGGACAGGTCTACCGTGGTGATCTCCGCTTTGACTCCCACTGCAGCCCACTGTGCCACAATGACCTGCGCTCCGTTGACAAAAGTATTGTCGCCCGAATTCACATAGAAACGCAGCGTCTGAGAGCCATCCCATCCGGCCTCTTCCAGCAGTTCCTTCGCCTTCTCGGGATTGTATTCCATCGGTGTGATCCCTTCGTCATAAAAAGGACTCGCTGAGGAAAGGAATCCGTCTATCACTTCGCCGTGACCTTTCAACAGCTGATCCACCAGCTGCTGCCTGTCAATGGCATACACAAGCGCCTGCCGCACCTTCGCATCCGGAATATTCGCCGTCTGGATAAAAGCAGACTGATTGGTCACCGGAGATCCGTAGACCACCTTCACATTTTCAAGCGCCTCGATGCTGTCATAATCCTCCTGCGGAATCGCCGTCATCGTATGCTGTGTGATGTCGATCTCGCCCGACTGCAGTCCCGCGTAAACCTGGCTGCCGTCCACAATCTTGATATTCAGCTTGTCGATCTTCGGCTGCCCTTTCCAGTATGCCGTGTTGGCCGTATAGGAAATATAATGGTTGGGATCATAACCCGTCAGGATATAAGGCCCGCTGACTACATCCGGTGCATTGAACCAGTCGGCGGAAGTCAGCTCTTCCTCACTGAATTTCTCGATGACATGCTTCGGCAGAACATGTAAATATCTTCCGTAGCTGTTCTGGAACGTAGTCAGCGCCATCGGATATTTAGCCGTAAACTCGATCGTCTTATCATCCTTCACCGTCAGGCCTGCCATGGAAGTGGCCCCTTCCTCCACGAAGCCCGTCGCATCGTCGGTTCCCTCGAAAGCATAAAGCAACAGCGTGGTGTTGGCCACCACCGGGCTTGCATAACGCAGCACCGAATACTCCACGTCCTGGGCCGTCACCGGCGTTCCGTCAGACCAGGTCGCCGCCTCGTCGATATGCACCGTAAAATGAATGTTGTCCTCCGTGGTGATGGAATCCGCCAGCATTGGCTGGAAATTCAAGTCCTTATCCAGTTCCATCAGGGGCAGGAACATCAGATCTGTCGCATACTTATTGAGCTCTGTCTGGTCATTGGCAAAAGGGTTCACCCCGCCCAGACTGTCCGTCACGCCGATATTGATGATCTTCTCACCCTCTGCCGCCACGGCCGGCCCCGCTCCGGTGCCTTCCCCGTCTGCTGCGGCATCGCCCTTTGCCGTATTCTCTCCTGCCGCATCCCCTGCAGCAGCGTCATTTGCAGCCGAATTGTCTGCGTCCGCCCCGTTTCCGTCACTGCCGGCCCCGCCGCACGCCACAGCAGATACCGCCATGACAAGGATCAGAAACAGACTTAACAGTCTTCCTTTGATTTTTTTCATAGTCTCTCCTCCATTTTCGAAGCGTTCTGTTGCAAAGCGCTTTGTATCTGTGACGCTTCCACACAGATTTCCATTGGTCCTTTTTTGCATTTCTATTTTTTCCCAATCGACTTAGTATAGCATAATCTTGACAAAAAAAGCAATGCGCTGTATATTTTCTACGAATATATTATTTTACATAAGGAAATCGTGATGAAAAATCTGCTTAATTATCAATCCAGTGAATACGACTGCGGCCCGGTATCCCTGACCAACGCGATCCGGTATCTGTTCGACCGGGAAGTCATCTATCCTGACATCATTAAATATATTATGCTCTATTGTCTCGATTCATACAATGAAAACGGTGAAATCGGCAAACGCGGCACCTCCGCCTCCGCCATGCTTTTTTTAAGCAACTGGCTCAACCAGTTCGGACAGGTGAAGAACTTTCCCGTTGCCTGTGAATTTCTGTCCGGTGAAGAAGTCTGCATATCCTGTGACAGCAGGATCGGCAAAGCCCTGCGGCAGGGCGGGGCCGTACTGCTGCGGCTCTTTCTGGATGTCAGCCATTATGTGCTTTTGACCGGGATCGAAGGAGATAATGTCTATCTCTTCGACCCTTATTATGAGGAACTGGACGATCCGGAACTGGATCAGGAATATTTCGAAGACGGTATCGCCTTCATCACGGATCAGCCCAAGCGCGCCAACCGGGTAGTCTGTGCGCAGCGCCTGAACCGTCTGACAGAAGGCTATTATGAGATGGGCCCCTATGAAATGCGCGAGGCGGTGATCGTGTTCAACAGGGAAACGAAGCTGACAGAAACGTCCCTGCCGGGCTGATCTGTCCCTTTCTATCCTTTGGTCGCTCCTGCGGTCATTCCCTCTGTCACCCATTTATTTAAGGCAAAATACACCAGCATAGGCGGCAGAATGGATATGGCAATGGCTGCGAAGGTAGATCCCCAGTCTACATTCCCGAACGCACCCACGTAATCTTTCAATCCCATAGCCACGGTCTTTGCCCTGTTATCGCTGATAAACGTATTGGCAAAAATAAAGTCATTCCATATCAGGATACTGTACATGGACGCCACAGTAATGACCGTATTGCGCGCCAGTGGAAATACGATTGTGCCGAAAATCCGATAAGTACTGCATCCGTCCATAATCGCAGCCTCCAGAAGCTCGTTTGGAATAAAAGAATAGAAACTGTAAAAGAGCATCACCGACAACGGCAGTGCAAATCCCACCTGCGGCAGCACCAGTGAAAAAGTCGTATTCAAAATCCCCAGCCTGCTGTAGAAAATAAAAAGCGGTATCAGGGTTATCTGCACGGGGATCATAATGCCAAAGGTAAAAAAGGCATAAATCTTATTCGTTACGGCAAACCGGAATTTAGCCAGCGCAAACCCGGCCGTAGCACTAAGCGCTACGATCAGTACAAGCGACAAAAAAGTCACCTTCACACTGTTCCACATATAAATGCCGATCTTCCCGTCCGAAATGACCCTTGTAAAATTTTCCAGCGTTGGATTTTTGGGCATTGCAAAGGGTGTTGAAGCCAGCTCTACGGTTGGCTTGATACTGGCGATAAACAGCCAGATAACAGGATAGATCTGCAGGATCAGGAATCCCACGATCACCACTCCGAAAAGTACTTTTCCGACTTTCTTTTTCATCTCATTTTCCTCCATTCGCCGCCCTTTTTCTCTCCCGTATCCTTTTCTTCTCTTCCTTTTGCAGCTGTCGATCTTCTTTGGTCGTAAAAACCGTCCTCAGCACGGAAACCACCAGCATACTCTCCACAATGATAAAAACTGCGATCGCGCTCCCATAGCCGTACTGATTGCTGGAAAATGCCTTCTTGTACATGTAAGTTGACATCAGCTCGCTCACATTTCCCGGGCCGCCGTTTGTCAACAGAAAAGGAATGTCAAATCCGCGCAACGCCCCCGTCAGACACATTGTCAGTGTCAAGAGCATGATCGGCTTGATCATGGGAATCTTGATCCGTACCAACGTCTGCCATTCCGTCGCACCGTCCACTTTAGCCGCCTCGTAGACCTCCGCATCAAGAGACACCAGCGCTGCATAGAAGATCACCATATACATACCGGTAAACCGCCAGCCTTCCGGAATAGACACACAGGTCAATACCGTCTTAACATTGGCCAGCCATGAACAGGCCAGACTCTCAAGCCCCAGAAATCCAAGAACCTGATTGATCAGCCCCATCGGTTCCGTAGCATACATGCTCCTGAACAACTGCGTTACCGCCACCGTCGTTATGATACACGGCACATAATAGAGCGTCTTTATCAGCGTAACCCATCTTGTCATATAGGTTAAAAGAACAGCAAACAACAAACCAATCAGAAGCTGCATTGATACCACGATCAGAAGATAGAACAAATTATTAAAGAAAGCCGTATAGAACACTTTATCCTTCAACATGTTTACATAGTTGGAAAACCCGACAAACTTTTTCTCCCCGATACCGCCCCACTTCATAAAGCCAAGCCTGATCGACTCCTCGATCGGATAAAATACCGCTAAAATATAGAACAGCAATCCCGGCAGGAGAAATACGCCAAACGCTTTCCTGTCTCGTAAAATTCCCATAATAAACCTCCATCGTGCTAAAATATCCTTTATCTGACCTGTTCGGGCATGTCTGCCACTCTTACCGTCAGACACGCCCCAAAGATATTTTTCTCCCGTCTACTGTGTATTTGCCGCTATCGCATCATCTACCAGCTTGATAAATTCTTCCGCCGTCATATCTCCGGATGCCAGCAACAGCATATTGTCCTGCATTACCGTATTGCTGTCGGAATCCAGATACGTATCCCATGGTTTCAGGAAATTCTCACCTGTCTTCCCCATATCCTCCTGAATCCGCAGATACAGATCCGTAAATTCAATTCCCTCAGGCAACTGCGTTTTGATCGGAGACATCTGCTGTCTCCCTGCATAGATCTCCCCATAATTCTCAATCACATACAGGATAAAATCTTTCGTCTTCTCGTCAAAAGTCTGGGTATTAAATGCCATGCCGATACCGGAGTTGACACAGAACTCATTCGCTCCGGTCTTGCCATCGGCTGTTGTCGGCAGATAGAAATAATCGATCGTGCCGTTTTGATATCCCTCCAACATTGCCGCCTGTTCCCAGTCACCAATGTAATACATGGCAGACTTGCCATCCAGGAAGAGTGACTGGGCAGTCGCATAATCCGTCGCTGCGAAACCATCGTTAAAGTACTGTCCGATCTCCTGTAAAAATTCAACGGCCTTCTTTCCTGTCTCATCTCCCATGGATACCCTGCCGTCGCGCAGATCTATGATATACTGATTGCCGCTGTCGCGGAATGGCATCATCGCCAGATATCTTTGTACCGGCCAGCGGTCTATTCCGTCCACCGAGATCGGTGTCACTCCATTATCCTTAAGCGTTTTGCACACATCAAGCCATTCATCTATCGTCCTGGGCACTTCCACATTATTCTCTTCGAAAATCTGCTTGTTATACCATATCATCTCCACATGATATTCCAGCGGAAGCGTATACATTGTGCCGTCCGTAAATTCCTGATATTTCAGTGCGATGGGATAGAATTTATCATACATATTCTCTTCCTGCAAAAAGGCCTTCACGTCCACCAGCATCCCCGCATCAACCAACTCTTTACAATAGGGATCCGCATCGATATCAATGATATCCGGCATATTATTTCCCGCAATCAGTGTCCGCAGCTTCTGCAGATAGGATGGTCTGTCCGCCGTCGTTTCAACCTCCAGTTTCCACGTTCCACCATGTTCTTCACTGTACTTCTGTGCAATCTCTCTCATGGTAAGATCGATCTCACCATCCACCGGTCTGGAAGCAAACCATTTCACCACCGTAACCTCTCCATCTTCCGCCGCCTGCTCTTCCCCGCTGCTTTCTTCCGTCACCTCTTCCTGTGCCGACGTATTGTCATCTGCTGCCGACGCTTCGTCCGACGATGCATCCGCACCGCTGTCGGACGCCCCTGCTCCACCGCATCCCGCAAGGGTTCCACATGTCATTGCCGCTGCTAATAACAAACTTATGATTTTCTTTTTCATAGTCCTCTCTCCTTTTCCTTCATTTTCTCTGTGATTTGTTCTCTATTGCATCCGGTGCTTAATCCTCCGGCCTGGCAATCAACCTGAAAACATCAATACCTCTGGTATAACCCACAATAGTTACCGCTGCCTTATACGCAGGAAACATTTTCATGCGCTGGGAGACTGGTTCTCATCATTCCTGACCCTGATGGAAAATTCTTTGATCTGTGCCTTCCCCTGTACCAGATACAGCCCTGCACAACCACCCTTATGATCATACATCCGCATGGATAACGCTACCTCCCCATTGATGTACGTTACACAAATATCCTTCTCCCGCAGTATCTGTACACGGAATCTGTTTCCCTCCGGCAGACGTCTTACCGTCTCCAGCTGGCAGGCAGCGTCACCCTTAATCTGCCACTGGTATTTCCCCTGAATGGCTCTGGGCCACATATCCCACGCAATCTGCCTGCTGAATGGATCCATCCTGAGAAAATATCCCTTTTCCAACCCTTCATCTACATGCAGCGCGATGCCAAACTCATGGCATTCCTCCACTGTAAACTCCATTTCATAATAAAAAGAATCCGTCGGTACGGGAATCAGCGCTGCACCATACATCGGTGTATCCATCTCCCAGCCTGTATCTGCCGCTTTTATCTCACACCAGACTGCCTGCGGTTCCGCCTGCTTTACCGCCTGATCATAATAATCTTCTACTTTCTCCGGCGCCCTGACAGCCAACACTCCATTGTCCGGATTCTGCAGGATTTCATGGAATACCATCGTCCCGCCCCATTCCCAGGGACCAAGATCACAATTTCCTCTTTTGCTGGGGATCCATCCGAACGCGTATCTTCTTCTGCCGTCTGAAGCCGTCTTGATCGCATAATCAGCTCTTGCATCAAACAGATCATCCTGCGGAATCTTCCACGGTCCATTCAGGTCCCTTGCCATACGATAGTGCGTGACGAACCTGTCATTGAATGTAGAAAATACCAGATACCACCATCCATTCATAAAAAACACTTCCGGGCATTCCATAGTCACATACATGTGCGGCGCAAAGAAGGGTTTCTCGTAGGTCCAGTGCTCCAGATCTTCCGACTTACACAACGCAATGCAACCGCCCCGCAGACTGCCTCCGCCCTTCTCCCTGGCCGCCAGAAGCATCCAGTACTTCCGTTCCTCCTCATGATAAAATACAAAAGGGTCCCGCCAGTCAAACGCTTCATATAGGAGATCGTCCGCCACAAACAGGAAATCCTCATCCGTCTTCAAATGATACAGGTCTTTCCCGACAGCCCGCATAACAGACTGCACGCTTCTTCCGTTATGCTTCACCTTTTCATTAAAGGCCGTATAATACACCTGATAACTGCCATCCTTTGTTTTTAACACACTGCCGGTATAGGCATTTTTATTCGGGGCATCTTCCCCTCCTCTTTCAATAGCTTCCCCATAATAGGTAAGATTCACGAAATCCTTCGTCGTGATCAGATGCCACGTCGTCTCCTCCGCATATTCGCCCTCCCTGTGCCTGGGATCATGAAGATAAAAGCCATAATATAAGCCATCCTCATAATATGGAATCAGATCTCCCACCCACGCATCTTTCGGTTTATAAAACAGATCATCCCTTGTTTCCATTCCAACACCTTTTCTCCTGTTTTTCTTTTTGCATATGCACATTTTATATAGTGCATATGCTTTAAATAGATCATACATTTTTTGCACATATTTTTCAAGTGCACTTTCTCAAAATTATGCATTTTCCACTATTATACCAATTATATATATTAATTACAGTGCATAACATATAATATCGTTCTCCTTTTGTGTGCATTTTATAAATCTATGCACATTTCTAACGCATTCATTTTAACATTATAGTCCTTTTTATACGTGTGTGCAATTTGTGCATTTATGTTTGCTTTTTAAAATGTTATGCATTATAATCATTATAAAGATAAAGAATACAGGAGAACCTCACGATTGAAAAATCACACTGATATGCTGATTTTTCAATCGCGAGATTTGTGTCTGCGCGTTGCTTGCCACAAACTCGTTTCATGCGATGTCTCAACATAGTTGAGACAAAAGCAGCGCAGAAATGGAGGAAACTATGAAATGTACGATCAAAAACATTGCCGCCGAACTAAATCTCTCCCGCAACACCGTTTCCAAGGCTCTGAACGGGGGCCACGGCGTGTCCGACAGCACCAGAAGGCTTGTACAGGAAAAAGCAAAGGAAATGAACTACCTGCATTCCATCACCGAATACAACAATGCCTCTCCAGGCACACAGGGATCCATTCTCTTTCTCACCCGTGCCAGCGCCAATTACTCTGAATTCTGGACCAAGGTGCTAAAGGGAATCGAATCTGTTCTCAGTCCGGCCGGCTATCAGCTTACTCTGGGCATCATGAATGAAAATGATTTAAAAAATCTCCAGTTTCCACAGATTTTGAATGACCCCCTCGTCAAAGGCATCATTCTTGTGGAAATCTGCGATGTTAAAGTCTGTAATGCCCTGCTTTCCTACCGCTTGCCCATGGCTACCGTAGATATGCCGCGGGACTATGAACAATTTATGGGAAAATTTGATTTCATCACGATGGAGAACCGGATAAACATGAAGCTGCTTGTAAAGCAGCTGATCGATAAAGGTGCCAGAAAATTTGCTTTTGCCGGCGACATCTATTCCTCCAATGTAGGCCGCGGCTTTCAGGAAAGATATGATACCCTTTGCGAAACGTTGCTTGAAAACGGCCTGAAGCTGGATGAAAAGTGCTCTCTTTTATATGAAACCGACACGCTTTTTCTGGACTTTTCTTATCTTATAGACCGGATCAAAGGGATGCCTTCGCTTCCGGATGTTTTCATCTGCGGCAATGACTGGACCGGCATACAGCTCATGCACGCAATACAGTTTCTCGGCTATCGGGTACCGCGCGATGTGTCCATCACGGGTTTTGACAACATTCCCGAATCCGCCAAAGTACAGCCGCCGCTGACCACCATCGATACACCAAAAGAGCAGCTTGGCATAGCGGCCGCCAATTGTCTGTTGGAACGCATCCGAAATCCTCAGACGCCCTGCGTTTACTCACAATACACAACATCCCTGATTCTTCGCGCATCATCACGGTAATGTACCGACATCCGACAGAGAAATCATAAATTTCTTACATACAAATGGCACGGAACAGTTATCTGTCCGTGCCAAAATTATTTCATGCATTCTCCATATCAAATTTTTAAAGAAAATCAATTCCCTGAGAATGATTATTTTTTATAAAATTTCCGAGATTAAGTCCGGCTCTCAGACCGTTCTACTGCTCCATCTGCCGCCCCAAAAATCCTGCGGCCGATTGAATCAGCTTCTGTTCCACCTCACCCATCTTGGACTTATGATCAGTTTCCAGCAAAACTACCGAGCCGATCACATCTCCTTCGCAGATGATCGGACTGATCGCCTCATGATGTACATCTTCCAGATCATTGCCCACCTCGATGAAATTCCGGTCTCCTTTGGCCGCTACCACGCTCTCCCTGTGGTCGATCTTCTCCTCCAGTTCCCTGCTGATAGACTTGCCCAGCATATTCTTCATACCGCCTGCCACCGCAATAAACTGGTCTCTGTCTGAGATCATCGCTATATGCCCGGATACCTGCGCCATACTCTCCGCATACTGCTTGGCGAAGGTTCCCATCTCACCGATCGGCGAATATTTTTTCAGGATGATCTCGCCTTCCCTGTCCGTAAAGATCTCTAACGGATCCGCCTCCCTGATCCTCAGTGTCCTGCGGATCTCCTTCGGAATCACAATTCTGCCCAGATCATCTATTCGTCTCACAATACCTGTCGCTTTCATTCATTTATCCCTCCATCTACAAATTATAGTTATTTTGTAACAGTTCTTCCCTTTTACTGCACACACCACTGCGTAAAGGCCGAAAACATCCGCGCAAACACGAAACCATTCAGGCCGGATGCCATACCTGTACAGGTATCCGAACCGTTACATATTTGGTCATATCATCCAGATCAAGTATTCTGTTTACCATTTCCGTCTCTTGGCATTTTTACAGCCGAGGACGTTTTTACTATTATTTGTAAAGAAGGAAATTATATGCACCCAAGTTTGGAAATTTAAATGCTTTGCTAATATAACTTCAACAGTTCCACAACTTTCCGCCCGATTTTGTAAAGGGGTCCTTCCAGCTGCTTACGGGCATTCTTTAATTCCCTGCGTATCTCAATATGTTGGGGACAATGCTGTTCACATTTTCCGCATTTTATGCAATTGGAAGCCGCCGATGAGGTTTTCCGCATTGCAGTACACATAAAATACTCCATAAATGCAGCATTTCTGCCCTCGGAAAACCGTCGGTTATACGCGGCAAAAGTTCCCGGAATATCCACGTTTTCAGGGCAGGGCATACAGTAGGCACAGCCGGTACAGCCAACTTTCATTTTCGCATTAATGGCCTGTACGACATTTTGCAGCATTGCCTCCTCTCCGGAACCAAGTTCTCCCACAGAAACAGTGGACGCAGTCTCCATATTATCCTTCACCATTTCTTCGGAATTCATACCGGACAACACGCAGGTAACCTCCTGCTGATTCCAGAGCCAGCGTAACGCCCACTGTGCGGGAGTATGTTTTACCGGATAATCTGCAAATGTCCTTTTTGCCTGCTCGGGCAGATGATTTACCAGTTTTCCGCCGCGCAGAGGTTCCATAATGATGACCGGCAGCCCTTTTCCATTGGCATATTGAAGTCCTCTGCGCCCCGCCTGGGAGTTCTCATCCATATAATTATACTGAATCTGACAAAAATCCCAGTCAAAAGCATCCACCAGCTGGCAAAACATATCCGAATTACCGTGATAAGAAAATCCCACCTGACGAATAGCACCGCTCTTTTTTTTCTCCTCCAGCCATTCCAGAATGCCAAGCGCTTTTAAACGTTCCCATGTCTGCACATCCGTCAGCATGTGCATCAGATAATAATCCACATAATCCGTTCGCAGGCGTTTGAGCTGTTCCGCAAAATATTTATCCATGCTGTCCGCCGTCTTGATCAGATAATGTGGCAACTTTGTAGCGATATAAACCTGCTCGCGGATGTGATTTCGCTCCAGGATCTCACCCAGCGCTGCTTCGCTTCCCGCATAGACATACGCCGTATCATAATAGTTGACACCGCCTCGGAACGCCGTCATGATTTCCCTTTCCGTTTTTTCCATATCAATTCTGCCTGCCGTTTTGGAAAATCTCATACAGCCATATCCGAGTATGGAAATCTCATTTCCATACTTGTCTTTTCTATAATTCATTCCAGATACTATCCTCTCTTATGCTCCCACTGCCTGACATCCCCACTTGCGCCATATCCTCCATAAAATGCCGTCCTACTTCTTAACGCCCTTCGCCCCGGACAGGTTCGCACTCTGCAGAATATTACTGTCAAAGGAAGTGAGCATGTTCTTCTCCTCCCGCTCTCTCTTGAGCGCCAGACCGACCATATCATCCAACAGCTCGGCATAAGGCTTATCAAGCGCTTCCCACAGATAGAAGGCCAGCGATCCCGGAATCGGATTGATCTCGTTGACATACACCTGATCCGTATCCCGATCGATCATGAAATCAATTCTCGATACACCGTTACAGTTTAACACCTGGAAGGTCTTCACCGCCATCTGCCGGATCTCTTCCCGCTTCTCCGGCGTCAGATCCGCCGGCAGTTCCCGTCTCGCGGTCCGCATTCCCTCCGAGCCGCCCTTGCCGCCGGCCACATATTTATCCTCATAACTTAAAATCTCATCGCTGGAGATCGGCTCTTCACACTCGGATGCCCACGCTTCCTCGTAATCTCCCAATACCGCACAGTTGATCTCCCGCAGATTCATAATGGCACGCTCGATCAGCACCCGCGGGCCGAAGGTGAAGGCGTACTCCAGTGCGTCCTGCAGTTCCTCCCGATTCCTCGCCACCTTAATTCCCACGCTGGAACCCAGGTTGACCGGTTTCACAATAACAGGATATCCGATCCGCTCTTCTACTCTGTGCCAGGATGCCTCTTCTCCCCGCTCATATTCCTTCACATTCAACGTCACACAGTCCAGCACCGGGACGTCATTGTCTTTCAGCACAGTCTTCATCACATATTTGTCCATCGTCACCGCGGAAGCCGCCACATCGCACCCCACGAAAGGAATATTGTAGTGACGTAAGAATCCCTGCAGTGAACCGTCCTCCACATTGGCGCCGTGCACCACCGGAAAGGCCACGTCGATCTGCCCCACCACGGAATTGCCCATCTTCTTCACCGGATAGCGGATCAGCTGCACCTGTCCCTGCTCACACATCATAAAAATCCGGATACTCTTCTGCAGCAGTGCAGGAATGTTCCTGTAGTTCGCAATATCAGCGATCGCCTCGCCCGTATAGAGTTCATTATCCTTCGTGATATAGATTGGAATCGGTTCATACTTATCCCTGCTAAAAGAATTATACGCCTGCAGGCCGGAGATGACCGACACCTCATGCTCCACACTCTTACCGCCAAAAAATACGCCTACTCGAATCTTCATGTTATCGAACCATACCTTTCTACTATTTTAAAACCATTGTAAACCAGTTGTACCGAATCAATTACAATCGTCCCGCCGGGCCCGTACGCCTTCTCACGCATAATTATCCGGCAGATCGTTCTCGATCAATACCACCTTCTGCCTCTCGTCCGGAATCGCATTCACCATCTGGAACGCCTCCTGCAGACTGTCCACCACGATCATCCTGCTTCTCGCAAAACCGGCCTCCAGCAGGCCGTCCTGAATAGGCTTCGTCTGTTCCCTGCCCACCAGTACCGCATAGTCACATCTATCTGCGGCATATACGCCCACTTCCTTATTCTCACTGTACTGCTTCTCTCCCAGTTCCACCATGCCCGGCGTCATCAAGATCCGCAGCTCTTTGAACATTCCCAGCGTATCCAGCGCCGCCATAAATCCGTTCTTATTGGAATTGTAGCTGTCATCCAGCAGGATCCGTCCCCCCTGTCTGCTCAGCTGCAGTCTGTGCGGCACACTCTCCAGCTGCTTCACCGGATAGCGCAGCTTCTCCATGGGAATGCCCAGCGTATGCGCCACGGCAATGGCTCCCGCGATATTCTGCACATTGTGGTTGCCCACCAGTCTCGTATGAAATTCATACTCCCCGCCCTGTTCATCCCGCATCTTAAAGGTAGAACCATTGGGCGATACCGCTATATCATAGGCCCTGTAAGCAATATCACTGCCCGTCGTCCCATAGCTTACCACATTCTTATCAATCTTATGTCCGCGAATATAACCGTTGTCGTAATTCAGGAATACCCTGCCCTCTGCCGGCACCGCATCCGCCAGCTCAAACTTGGTGCCGATGATGTTCTCTATCGTGTGAAAGCTCTGCAGATGCTGCGGCCCGATGGAAGTGATGATTCCGTGGTCCGGATGCACCAGATCGCAGATCTCCTTGATATCCCCCACTTCCCTGGCTCCCATCTCGCAGATAAAAATCTCATGAAAGGGCTTCATCTGCTCCCTGATCGTCCTCACCACACCCAGCGTCGTATTGTAGTTGCCCGGTGTCTGCAGCACATTAAATCTGCTGGACAGCAGTGTATTCAGGAAATATTTCACACTGGTCTTGCCGTAACTGCCCGTCACGCCGATCACCGTCAGATTCGGCATCTCCCGCAGGATACGGGCCGCATCCGCCACATAATGCCTGTCGATGGCCTGCTCTAACGGCCTGTTAATCCAGTTTACCAACAGGATCAGAAAGGGCTGCACAAGAAACAGCGCCAGCAGGATCCCGCCGCACACCCGCTCCCGATACGCGCCTGCCGCCAGTGACAAAAGTATCCCCACTACATACAGCAACGCCGTCGTAACAAGCATACGCCGCACACGCATCGTATATACAAGCGGTTTCTTTGCCTGCCGCGGTTTATTAACCAATATAGTCATTGCATTCATCACACAGGCAGCGATCAAACATCCTGTATTCCCGACAAGCACCAACGGAAGCGATATCACCGCATACAAGCTCTTTCCCAGCAGCCTGCCCACGTTGCTGCGCACCTGCATCCACTCCCGATACTCCCTCGGCTTATATGAATTCTGTTGAAACATATGCACAATATAAATCTCATATAAAACGGCCCCCACCGCATAGGTGACGAACCAGATAAGCATCCATATCCAATCCATAACGATTCCTGCCCGATCTTATTTCTATTTCCAGCATTACGCTATTGCGTTATTAACGTGCAAACCTGCTGACAGCACGTTCTTCCTCTTTCATCAGAACATTATGACCACGTTCCTGCGTGACAGCCAGCACTCCGTACTGCTCATTTACACAAGAACTTCCAGTACAGATTATTGGGTAACATGGAAAAATGCTTCCAGCGCACTATGCACCTTCGGCGCCTGCTCCGCAAAGGAAAAATGCCCCGCACCTTCACACACCACCAGCCCGGCATCCGGAATCAGTTCTTCCATCCGCTTCGCATCCGACAGCGGCGTCGCCGTATCCCGGTCGCCCCAGATCAGAAGCGCAGGACATTTCACCAGATGCATCAGCGGTTCCAGGTCCTCATTGACCACCTTTACAAGCGTCGCCCGCATGGTCGGTGTGGCATTGTTGTAATCCGCCGAACCACGCTTACGCCGCATATCTTCCACCGCATCAGGATACAGAAAATGCAGCACCTTCGTACTCATGACCGCCCGCCCGATCTTGTAACACCGCAGGCTCACTTTCTGCCGAAAGCTCTTCTTCGGCAATATGCCTGCACTGTCGATCAGAACTACCTTCTCGATCGCAAAGGGCAGCCGTTCTCTGGCATTCATCTTAAAAAATACCCGGCCGCCGAAAGAATGCACCACAATACTGATCTTCGACGCCCTGAACGATGCCATAAACCGCACCACAAAATTCACATAGTCATCCACGCACCACGGTTCCGGCGGCTCCGGCGTCTTCCCAAACCCCGGCATATCCAGCGCGATCACCCGGTGATGCCGTGCCAAAACACCGATCATACCTGCATACAGGGTAATGTTGGCCCCCCACCCGTGCAGCAGCAGAATGATATCGCCTTCCCCTTCATCTATATAATTTACCGCTATCGAATCAATCTTCTTAACCAAGTCTTTCTCCAAACATCTCGTATATTATGGACTGTCACCGCAGGGAATAGAACCGGACCGCCGCGATCCATATACTTCTATTTAGTCTATGCGCTCCGCCAGCCTGCCGCAACATATGCCTGAATTATATTTTACCCAACACACTATGATTTATCATATACCCCCGCCCATTATTTGGCAATCATGTTTTGTCCCATAATACTAAAAAAAGATATTCTTTCATGTCCTTATTGACAATCACTCCTTCTTTCAATATAATTTTAAAAAGAGATGGGTTTTCACCGTATAGTATTACACAAGCGGGCTGCTCGTTTCTTTTTTTATTGCCAGCATATCACAAAGGTACTTCCTGTCATCTTCAGCATGACGTACCAACATACGGGCAAAAAATATATTATACCGACAAACCTCTCCTCAATCATATTAAAAGTACTCTCATTTTTCTAAATTCTTGTTTGTCCCATACATCCCCGCCAGAACCGTCCTCAATTCTCCACGTAATCCACATAATCCGTCTCGCTGGCAAACAACATATACTCCCCGTTAACATATCCCATATAACCGCTCTCCACTGTATAACCCTTCATAATCCTTACCTCTTCCCTTTCTCTTTATTCCTGCGGGCAACGGGCCGGGTGGCTGCCTGCAGACATTTGGCATCTCTTTTCCACTCCTGCCCTTCCGGCAATCGAACTTCTGTTCTTCTCTGAAATAAGGATACAAAAAATAGAGTCCATTAATCCGGACTCTATAAATAAAATTTCAATATTATCAAATAATTGCTCAAATACCCCGAACTGCACCAGGTACATAAATCATCTATCTTACCATCATTCCTCTGACCCGCGCCACGATCCGCGCCAGCTCCTCCACTACGGTATCCAGTTCTTCCCGCGTATTTTCCTCACTGAGCGTGAGCCGCAGCGATCCCCGCGCCCGTTCTCCGGACAATCCCATCGCCAGCAGCACATGCGAAGGATCCACGGCGCCTGAGGTACACGCCGACCCTGCCGATGCACAGATCTGCGCCATATCCAGCATGATCAGCATGGTCTCTCCCTCCATGTCCGCAAAACTGAAATTCACGTTATTCGGCAGACGCTTTGTCCGATGGCCGTTCAGCGCCACATCCGGGATCTCCGCCTCTATCCGCCCGATCAGATAATCCCGCAGCATCCGTTCCTTCTGCGCCCGCTCTTCCATATGCTCATGCGCCCTTCTGGCTGCTGCGGCCATCCCCACGATCCCGGGCACATTCTCCGTGCCGGCACGCCGGCCTCTCTCCTGCTGTCCGCCGTGGATAAAGGAACGGATTCCCGCCTTTTTCCCCACATAAAGAAAACCTGCGCCCTTCGGCCCGTTAAATTTGTGCGCACTGGCCGAAAGCAGGTCGATATGGCACTCCTGCACCGCCAACGGCAGATGCCCATACGCCTGCACCGCATCAGTGTGGAACAAAATACCATGCGCCGCCGCGATCTCCCCGATCTCCTTCACCGGCTGGATCGTCCCCACCTCGTTGTTGGCCGCCATCACGGAGATCAGGATCGTATCCGGCCGGATCGCCCGCTCAAGCTGTCCGGGATCCACCAGTCCTTCGGAATCCACATCCAGATAAGTGACCCTGGCTCCCATTTTTTCCAGATATTCACACGTGTGCAGCACCGCATGATGCTCAATCCGTGAGGTGATAATATGCCTGCCCTTATCCTGCCACGCCTCGAACACCGCTTTCAGCGCCCAGTTATCCGACTCCGATCCGCCCGCCGTAAAATAGATCTCATTCGCCTCGGCCCCCAGCGTCCCGGAGATCGTCTCTCTGGCCCGCAGGAGCGCCTTCCTGCTCTCACCCGCAAGGCCGTATATGCTGCCCGCATTCCCATAATATTCCGTAAAATAAGGCAGCATAGCCTCCACCACCTCAGGCGCCGTCCTGGTGGTGGCCGCGTTATCCAAATAAATCATCTGTCCTCTGTCCTTTCTTCCCCCCTGCTACAACAGCAGCTCCTCCATATCTTTCAGAACCGCCTCCGTCAGCCCCAGCAGCAGCGCCTCATCCTTCTCGATCACGCCGCACTTCTTATACCGCATCCGAAACATCGGCACACCCTTAGGCTCGAACGTGAGCCTGCCTTCGTAAGCCTGCAGCAATCGCGGAATATTCTCCACCCGAATACGGGCATCCGGCCGTAGCTGAAAGCGGATCGTCTCGTCCTTGCCCTTCACCTCCGGCATGTACAGCTTATGGGCGTGAGAACGGATCAGCGCGATGCGCAGCAGATTTTCCGCCGACTTGGGTATCTCCCCGAAGCGGTCCAGCAGCTCTTCCCGCATGTCGTCGCATTCCTTTTCATTCTCGATCCCCGCGATCCGCTTATAGATGTCCAGCTTCTGTACCTCATTGACAATGTACGTGGCCGGGATATAGGCATCCGCCTCCAGATCGATACTCGTATTGAAATCTTCGATCGTGGAAATCCCCTTGAGATTCTTCACCGCCTCATTCAGCATCTTGCAGTACAAGTCATACCCTACCGCCTGCATGTGGCCGTGCTGCTTTGCGCCAAGCAGATTTCCCGCTCCCCGGATCTCCAGGTCGCGCATGGCAATCTTAAAGCCGCTGCCAAGCTCCGTAAATTCCTTGATCGCCCCCAGTCTTTTCTCCGCGATCTCCTTGAGCATCTTGTTTCTCTTATACATTAAAAAGGCATACGCTGTCCGGTTGGAACGCCCCACCCGGCCGCGCAGCTGATACAGCTGGGAAAGCCCCATCTGGTCCGAATCGTGGATGATCATCGTATTCACGTTGGAGATATCCAATCCCGTCTCGATGATCGTCGTGGACACAAGCACATCAATCTCACCGTCAATGAAATCATACATGATGCGCTCCAGTTCGTTCTCCTTCATCCTGCCGTGCGCAAAGCTCACGTTGGCCTCCGGCACCAGCTTCTGGATCATAGCCGCTACATCGGCAATATTGTTGATCCGGTTGTAGACGTAGTAAACCTGTCCTTCCCTGGAAAGCTCCCTGACGATCGCCTCCCGCACCAGTTCTTCATTGTATTCGCAGACAAAAGTCTGGATGGGCTGTCTGTCCCCCGGCGCCTCCTCCAGCACGCTCATATCCCGGATCCCGATCAGGCTCATATGCAGCGTCCGCGGAATCGGCGTAGCAGTTAACGTCAGCACGTCCACATTTTCTTTTAGCTTCTTGATCTTTTCCTTGTGGGCCACCCCAAAACGCTGCTCCTCGTCGATGATCAAAAGCCCCAGATCCTTATACTCCACATCCGCGGACAGCACCCGGTGCGTGCCGATGATAATATCCACCATGCCCTTTTTCAAGTCCGTGATCGTCTTCTTCTGCTCCGCCGCCGTGCGGAACCGGGACAGCAGATCGATCCGCACCGGAAAATCCTTCATCCTCTGCACGAACGTATTATAATGCTGCTGCGCCAGAATGGTCGTAGGCACCAGATAGACCACCTGCTTGTTCTCCTGTACCGCCTTGAAGGCCGCCCGGATGGCGATCTCCGTCTTGCCATAGCCCACGTCGCCGCAGATCAGACGGTCCATGATCCTGCTGCTCTCCATATCCTCCTTGGTGGCCGCGATCGCACTGATCTGATCCTCCGTCTCCTCGAAGGGGAACATCTCTTCAAATTCCCGCTGCCAGACCGTATCTTTGCCGTACTGGAAGCCCTCGCTCTGCTGCCTTGTCGCATACAGCTCCACCAGATCCTGTGCGATCTCGTCCACCGCGCTGCGCACCTTGGACTTGGTCTTGTTCCACTCCTGGGTGCCCAGCTTATTTAACTTCGGCTTCGTTCCCGCCTCCGCGGAAGCATATTTCTGGATCACGTCAAGCCCCGTGGCCAGCACATAGAGGATGCCGCCGTCCCGGTAGGATATCTTCATATAATCCTTGACTATTTTATCGACCTCCACCTTCTCTATCCCCTGATAGACGCCGAGGCCATGGCTCTCATGCACCACGTAATCCCCTACCCGCAGCTCATTGAAATCATTGATCTTCTGGCCCTGATAGACTTTTTTCTTCTTCTTTTTCTTCTTCTCCGCGCCGAAGATATCGCTCTCCGAGATCACGATAAACTTCAACAGCGGATACTCGAATCCTTTCAGCACCCGGCCGTAGTAAGTCATCACTTCCCCCGGCTGCACCTCCCGCATGGGATCCTCCGTATAAAAGGCGCTGATCTCCTGCTCCTGCAGATCCTCTGCCAGCCGCTTTGCCCGGGTTCTGGAACCGGAAAGCAGCAGGATGCGGTAACCCTTTTTCTTATAACCGGCCAGATCTCTCACCAATGCCTCAAAACTGTTATTATAAGAAGACAGACTTCTTGTCTGGATATCAAATTTCCGGTCCGCCTTGAACAACGGGTTTTTTCCGTCCATCATGGAAAGCGTCACCACCCGGCCTCTGGCGATCCTGGCCGCCGTCTCCTCCGCGCTGTACAGGATGTTCATCTGTCCGGGCAGAATATAGCCCTTTTCCAGACGATGCATCATGCTCTCCCGAAACTCCAGCTCCACCGCCGCAGCATGTTCCTTTACCCGCAGCGGTTCCTCCACAAACACACAGCTGCCGCCCCGCCCCGCCGTTCCTGCGGAAAAATTGTCGATACAGTCCAGAAAATCAGACAGCGCCGGATAAAAATAGTGCACATAGCTTTCCAGATTCACCGCGCCCCGGGACAATCCCAGCTCCAGCAGCTGTTCCTCCAGCTCCCTGATCTGCGTCTCGATCCGGTGGGCCTCCTCCGTCTTCATCTCTTTTCTGAGGCGGTCAGCATGAGCCCTGCACTCCGTCTCAATCTTTTTCAGGCCGCTTCGCAGTTCCTCATCCGTCAGGATCAGCTCCGTGGCCGGAAAGATGGTGACCGATTCCAGCTTCTCTATAGAACGCTGGCTTAAGATATCAAAGCTGCGGATGGACTCCACATCCTCTCCCCACAGCTCGATCCGATAAGGGTTCTCCTCCGTCAGATCGAAGATATCAACGATACCGCCCCGGATACTGAACTGCCCCGGCGCCTCCACCTGATAATTTTTCTCATAACCCAGTTCCACAAGCTGTGTGGCCAGCTCTTCCCCCGCCAGAACACTCTGCCTGTCAATGCGGATCACATGCTGCCGCCAGGATTCCATCGGGATCTGCGGCGCCATCAGCGCATCATAGGTGGTGATCACCGTCGTCGGCCGGCCTTCCATCAGCCTGCGCAGACAGCGGATCCGCTCCATCGTCAGCTGGTTGCCGTGGATATCCGCCTGAAAAAAGATCAGATCCTTGGCCGGATACAGCATCACATTCCTGTCATAAAATTTATAGTCCTCGTACAGCTCCTTTGCCCGCAAATCATTAAAAGTAACGATGATCTTATTCCGAAAACCATCGCCAATCCCATAGACCATATGCAGCTTCTGAGAATCCACACACCCGCTGAGCGCCACGCAGGCCTGCTTACTCACAAGCATTTTCTTGATCTCTTCATATTCTCCCAGTTCTTCCAGGGGAGCCAGTAAAGCCCTCACATCTTACCTCCGCTTAATCAATATCCTTCTTTCTGATTGCCGTCAACGATTCTTCTTATTAAACTGATTCATGGCCGCATCCGGCCCCTCCGCGATCATCACTTCCACGGCCTCCGCCGCCCGCGTGATGCTCTCATCCATAATCTCCCGCTCTTTGTCCGAAAAATGCCCCAGTACATAGTCCGCCAGATCATATCCGTCAGGTTTCTCGCCCACACCCATTTTCACCCGACAGAACTCATCATGCCCCAGGTGCTGAATGATATTCTTAAGTCCGTTATGGCCGCCGGCGCTCCCTTTCCTGCGAATGCGGATCTGTCCCGGTTCCAGGCTGACATCGTCCGCGATCACGATCAGCTCACTCTTCTCATCCACCTTATAAAAGTCTATGACCTGTCTTATGCTTTCACCACTCAAATTCATGTAAGTCTGAGGCTTGACCAGCACAGCTTTCCGGCCGCCCACATACCCCCTGCCGATGATGGCCTTATGCCTGCGCTCACCTACCGTGATCTGATTCTTCCCGGCGATCGCATCTATCACTTCAAATCCGATATTGTGCCTCGTATTCTGATATTTCCTGTCCGGATTCCCCAAGCCTGCGATAATATACATGCTGCCCTCCTGCGATTCTGTATTTTTATGAAATAATGTTCTCATCCTGTCAAACAAAATGCCGCTGCCTCCCTGCTCAATATTTCCAGTAACCCGCTTTAGTCGATCCAACCCGCACAATGATTCCATGGTCTTTTAACTTCCAGATACCCCGTTAGCACTTTCGTTTCTTCCTTTCCTGATAACAATATACCACATCTTGCTGTAAAATTGTTCTCTGTTTTTATGAGCAAAAATAACACCAGGAACCTGTTTTCTGATTCCTGGCTCATGAATGCTGCCTTATGGGGTTTTTCTACTTACCGATAGCCCTCTCCCACAAAACAGACAGATTTATCTTTCAATTTCTCTATATGATTTCACTTCCATCCGGCAGAATGATCTGACCGTCATCACTGCTTACATCAAAGAACCCAACCCCATGCTTTTGTGCCAATGTCTGCACAAGTTCATATGCCTCATCTACTACCGACCAGGAAAATCCCGCATATATTACTTCCCGCCCTATGCTGTAATCTGTCACATGGTTTTCCAAATCTTCATCTTCATCAAGTGACTCTACATCCGGAGCATATTCACCGTTCATCGGCGGAAATGTATCTTTCATTTCCATAAACCAATTCTGCAATGCCGGAGACGATACGCCAATCGACTGATAATCATGTCCTTCATTCCATTCAGTTTGTTTTTCAAACCATGTCATAAATTCCTTTTTGGTGCTGGGAGCCTTGGTTTTCTCGAAGACCATTAAATCATAACTCATACATATTCTTCCTTTCCTAACATTATTCGGCATCTCCTATTTTGTTTTATCTTCCCACAGGGAAAAGGAAATCCCGGCTTAACGTTCTGCTTTTTTATTCCTTCCATATACGTATTCTTCTGCCTCTTCTTCGGAAAGAACATATCTTTGCATAATTGCATTTTTTATTTCTAAATCTCCATGCCCAAATGCTCTCAAGGTATCCACTGCGCCATTTATGCCTTCTTTGATACCTTCTTTGATACCCTCTTTCATTCCTGCTTTTTCCCTAAGCTGCAAGTGCGGCTCCATGATTTCCATTAATGCCTGACACATTCTCTCATCTCCCAGCAATTCTTCTATAACCTGTTTATTTGCTCCAATGCTTACTTCCAAAACCGAATCTGCAAACTCTCTTTCCGCTTTTCCTGTCAATTTCTCAGCACATTCTATCAATCTGATCATTTTCTCCTTCTCCATCCTTTCCGATAGAGAACCGAGCCAGATATGGGATACCGCATCCAATTCTTTGGTGACAATGATCTGCGTCGGAAACAACACTTTTCCTTCAATATAGTATATCCCGCGATATGGATTTGATGTGATGTAACCATGTTCTCTAAAATATGCAAACAAGCCATCCGGCCTTGCTTCCCGCACCAGTGATACTGTCACATCATCTGCACTGACCGCATCCACTCTTTCCCCGTAAGACTTATACAGACTGGCATATGCCCCTGCCTTATAAAAGGCATCGATATCCAACGCATCTTCCGGAGATTTATACTCCATGATATTATGTCCTCTGAACATGACACCTATCTCATTCCCGATCCTGACGGATGTATCCTTCTTGATCACCAGAAGATCGATCTCCAGCGGCTTCGTATTCAGATTATATTCTTTTTCAAAGATCAGTCCCTGTCTGTCCTTTGAAAACTCCAGGTTCATCGCCGCTACAAAACCGGGATGCCATTGTATCTTAGTTGCCTTCATATCTTCTCCTTTGTATGACCAAATTATATCACACAGCCGCAGTTTATTACAATGAACTCTCACAAAGAATTTCAATCAGTACTTCTTCAACATAAGAAAAATCGTGAAATACAAAACCACATCACTATATTTAAGAAACATTATTCCGCTCCGCAATATTGCTGATATAAACTGTATATTTTCTGCTGCATCAGCTTTATCAGCTCCACAGGTTCTAACACGGTGGCATCACTCCCAAATGGCAGTATATAATCGGCAACCCATTCTAAAGCAGCATGGTTTATGTCCATGTCGATCATCCCGCCGCCCGTTGAAAATCTTTGTAATCCGCCTGCAAGTAAACATTCACTTTCGCAGCGTTTAATGCCTATATCCGTCAGTTGGATCTTCATATGATAATCGTTTTTAACATCTGTTTTTTCAAGATATTCCTGAATTGACGCAGGAATAGGGTATTTCCCTTTTGGATAAGGCTTTTCCTCTATGATCTCCTTAATACGGTCAACCCGGAACACTCTGATCTGCTCTGCTGCTGTACAATAGGCCGGGCAGTACCAAAGTCCATTCATGGCATATAAGCCAACAGGTATGATCGTGCGCGTACTTTCAGAATAGGTTGACGAATATCGTATCGTTGCGGCATGGCGGTTTATAACGATAAGAAACATTGCTTTAAGCAATGGTGAATCGCAATGTCTGTCCGGAATCCAAAATACAACCTTATTTTGAATCTGAGTGATACTGTTTTGTACATCTAATGGCAGACAATTCAAAAATTTCTTCAAGACGGATATGGTCTCCTGTTCAAATGGCAAGTCACGGTAGTATTGCAGGGCTTGACAGGCAAAGAAAACAGCCATTGCCTCGCTTTCAGAAAAGGCAATAGGCGGCAAAATGCGTTCTCTTAAAACATGATACCCACCCGCCGCCCCAACTTCGGAGTAAAGAGGAAAACCTGCCTGCTCCAATTCCTGTAAGTCGCGCAGAATGGTTCTTTTTGATACGGAAAACTCCTTTGCTAATTCGCCTGCTGTAAAATCTTTCTTTGCATTTATTGTTATCATCATTTCAATAAGTCGTTCTGCCTTTGACATTTTTACCTCCATGCCGAAGCAGTTTTTTTGCGGAGGCTGCGAGCCAAATTTCAAATTTGGCTCTGCAATTTCGAGTTTGTGGCTCCGGCATAAACTCGCAGTTGAAAAATCAGCACATCAGTGTGATTTTTCAACCTTTTACCTCCATGCCGAAGCAGTTTTTGCGAAGGCTGCGAGGTCAATCTCAAATTCCAACTGGCCCGCGCCGCCCGGTGCGACCGCATATTTTTCAAGTATGATTACCGGATTCTGATCCTGGTTCATATAGAACTTCGTATTTTCATCAATACCGGTCCACTTATCTGCCCAATACTCCATTCCGTCTTTCGCCTGTCTTTGCTCGATCTGGGAGAGGATGCTCTGCCTGGCGATCCGTGCATAGTCATCCCCCAGAATATCCCGAAGTGTTACCCATTTACCCGTTTCCATATCCAGATTATAATACCGCTCCTCACTGTATGCGCTGACCCAGCTCTCCGCCCCTTTTACGATCAGGGACAGATACCTGTCGGTCTGGGCTTTCACCTCATACCACACCTTGACCGTGACTTCATGCTCCGCCCATTCCTCCTTCGTGCCGCCGGTATCCAGAAAAGCCTGCCTATACTCTAATGCCCTGCCTTCCGCTTCTCCTGCATACTGTTCACAGAACGCGTAAATATCTTCATTTACCTCTTTTTCCAGATCCCCCAGATCTTCTTCAATCATTGCAACGCTGGGAATATCCACGGAAATCCTGTACTCTTCTGTTTCCGTCTCATAAGAACGAATCGTGAAAATTTTTGCCAGTGTGCCAATTACCGGGATGTCGTTCATTTCTCCGGCAAAAACTTCGCTGGTATTCAATCCCGCCACAAACAGGATCACCACAGCGGCCGCCGCGGAGACAATTCTCTTTTTTATCAGAGAAAAGCGGCGTCTCTTCTCCGCACGTTCCACTTCCAGCATAACCCGCTTTGACAGCGCCTGCGGAATCGGGATATTCAGATATTCTCGTTTTGCCTCTGTCATACGGTCCACGTCTCATCCTCCTCTCCCTCAGCGGTCTTTAATGCTTTCAGTCCCCGATACAGTTTCGCCTTTACCGTATTTACGTTCATCTCCAGAACCCGGGCAATTTCCTCCAGTGTCAGTTCTTCAAAAAATCGGAGCTTTATGATCTTCTGCGCATCTTCCTCCATCCTGTCGATCCTGGCATACAGGTCATCGTGAATCTCAAATCCTTTTTCTTCATAGGATTGTTCCACCCATTCGCTTTCCCGTGTGAGGATCTCCCGCTTTCTTTTATTGTAAAGGATAATACTCTCATGCAGCACGATCCTGTAAAACCATGTTTTGAGCGCCGCTTCATTTTTCAGCTCCCCATAATGCTCCAGCGCCTTACAGACCGCACTCTGCACCACGTCCAGCGCATCTTCCTGATTCTTTACGTAACTGAAGGCCAGCCGGTAGAACTTCCCCTGGTTCTCAACGATATAGGCAACCAGCTTCCTGTACAGTTCCTGCTTCAACACCTCACCTCCGTTCTGCCCGTAACTTATCCTTCTTCCGCTTTTGATATACAGCGCTGTTGCGGAATCTGCCCATTCCAGGCTTCCTCTTCCCTGCGCCTACTATTACAGACAAATGCAGAAGGATAAAAGTTGCAGAAAATTATAAAAGAGAGCCAAAATTTTCAGCTCTCTCCCATACTCCCCTTTTCGTCTCACAAACTGATCACGGTTTTCTCATGACGCCTTCGCGCTCCATGACGCCAGATCCACGATCCACACATCCCCATACTCTGCATGCTGTCCATATTGATAAGCCGTATTTCCTGTCTCTGAGGTGTAATTGGCATTGTACATGGGAATCGTAACACTGTCCCCGTCTGAAAAAGTATACTTAACAACCGCCTTTCCGTCGGAATCGATATGCACCACACTCTCTCCTCCGGCCAGATTCAGGATCCACGCCGCCGCAGTCCGCGGGCTTCTATATACAGCATTTCTGTCCTGCTCTATCTTTGCTTCCCGGTCATAGACCGTCTGATCATTGATGGCCTCAACATATCCTCTCTCCACATAATCGGTAAACTGATACGCATCAAAAACCCAGTATGCCTCCTCGAATTCTTCCATAGTGGAGATTTCGTCAAACTGCCTGAGCTGACTGTCCGTCACCCGGTAACCGTCCTGCGTCTTTTCGAAAAACATTTCTTCCTTCCAGACAGTCACATGGGGATCCGAAGACCAGGCATAGTAACGCAAAACAGCCTTCTGCGCTTCTTCGTCCACCGTCAGGCGAAACTCATCCGGCCAGGGACTGGAATAGCCAAATGTATACACCCCGTTATCCTTCTCCAACAGAATCACATGGTCAAACGCTGTCTCTTCATCCAGATAAAGATCCACAAGTCCGTTGCCGTCCCGGCCCACAAAATAGTTGGCATATGCCGTGGCAAAAGCCAGCGCCTCCCCGCCCTCCTGCCGTCCAGATGCTCCCATGGGATTCAGCGAAAGCCCTGAAACTGCAAGGATCAGAAGAAAAATCGCTGCCAGAACCGCCGTATATGTCTTCCTCCGGTAAGTAAGGACATTGAGGATCCTGCTTTTCACCTGTCCTTCGCCAAAAGCCAACGGACTGCCGACAGTTCCCGCCTTTTCACAGGAAAGGGAAAGCAGGGCGCAGGAATACTCCTGCCGCGCATCCATGCCAAATTTCCGTATGACCGCCTCGTCACAGGACATCTCCATATCGTTCTCCATCCATGCAAAGGCCAGCCACACCAACGGGTTAAACCAATGAAGGCATCTCGCCGTCCATGCCGCGATTTTAACCAGATGATCCAATCTGGCAATATGCACACGCTCATGTCCCAGCACATAGCCGCGTGCCTTCTCAGAAAGGTTCGCCGATATGTAAATCTTCGGCCGAACTATGCCGAACACAAAGGGCGTCGGGATCTCTTCTGCTTCGTATACATTCCTGCATTCTTTTACCGGCACGGGGGACACCCTTTTCAGGAAAAAATGGATTCGCACTGCTGCCGCAATACCGTAAAAGGTAAACAGGATCGTTCCGATCAGCCATATCCATGCAGCTGCCCGAAAAAGACCGTTGATGCGCCCCGCCATAAACGGATCTGCTTCCGACACTGCCATGGCACTGCCGTAGCTGTCTTTCTCTGTATCCCCGGAGATTCCGGCCGTTTCCCGTACCATATCCACAGTTGATAAATCTGCACCCTGCCAGTCTGCCGTCTCTGCTTCGCTCTTCCAGCCCTCCGCAATCCTTTCCCTTGAAAACAGTTCCGTATCGATCCACAACAGGCTGTATGGGCTGGACAAAGTAACCGGACAAAGCAGCCGAAACAGGACAACACTCCACAACAGATAGGAAAATATCTTCGGCTGACGCCGCAGTATAAACCGCAGCAGAATGACCGCCCCAATACAGTAAGAAGAAACAATGCTCATATTCAAAATCTTCTCGAAGACAAAAACCATGTCCATTCCATTTCCTCCCTCCATATGATAAATCTATCGTTAACGACACCGAGACTCTATGTAAAATCATCAATCAGTTTTTTGATCTCTTCCGCTTCCTGTGCCGTCAGTTTCTTCCCGCCCATAAAGGCCGCCAGAAACCGTGGGATAGAGCCGCCAAAAGAATCCTCCACAAATTTCCTGCTCTTATAGCTGAAAAATTCCTCCCGCGAGATCAGCGACGTCACCACCGCCTTCTCATTCCGGAAAATCCCCCTGTCACACAGCTTCTTCAGGACCGTGTATGTGGTAGACTTCTTCCACTTGAACTCTTTCTCACATAACCTGACAAGCTCCGGTGATGAGATCGGTTCCCTCTGCCAGATCAGTTCCGCAAAACGCGCTTCCGTCTCCGCAAGTCTGTATTCTTTCATGTGCAATGTTTTCCTTTCCATTGAATAATTCGCCTTTCTCCGTTCATAATCCCTTTCCAGTCTATTTGTAATAGGCCATATAGGCAGTCTATCATAAATAGACCGCCTTGTCAACAAGGCGGTCAGGTCTTTCCATTCAGTAATAAAACTACTGTTTAAGAGACTCTCAATACACTTTCTTATCCAGCCCCATACGTTCGATGATCTCCTGGATCTTCCGGTAAACCAGCTGTTCGTCAATGGTCAGCAATTTCCGATTCTCCATGGTGATCTTACCGTCGATGATGACGGTGTCCACCTCCGACCCGTTCGCCGAATAGGACAATCCTGCGATCAGGTTATTTCTGGGTGTCAGCGAGGGCGTATTCAGATCAAGGACCGCCAGATCCGCCTTTTTCCCAACCTCAATACTGCCGATCTCTTTCTCCATGCCAAGCGCCCGTGCACCATTCATCGTCGCGATACGAAAGCCCTCTCTGGCGCTGACGCACTGCGGTGTTCTGCCCGTGCCTTTATGGATCAGCGTAAGCAGGCTCAGTTCATGGAACATGTTCAGGCAGTTATTGCTGGCGGCGCCGTCCGTGCCGAGACAGACGTTAATCCCCTTTGCCAGCATACCGGCCACCGGCGCAAAGCCATTGCCCAGCTTCATATTACTGGCCGGATTGGTCACTACGCTGACATTTTTTGCTTTCAGAATGTCCATGTCCGCCTCGTCGATCTGCACACAGTGGGCCGCAACGGCCGGCACATCGAACAGGCCGCATCTGTCTGCCAGCGCAATCGGACTGCAGCCGTATTTCTCCCTGATCTGTCCGATCTCACTCTCACTCTCCGACAGATGGATATGGATGCCCATACCGTTCTTCTTCGCCTCTTCGGCAACAATTTTCAGATATGCCTCATCACAGGTGTATGGCGCATGGGGCCCCAACACAAAGGACAACCGGTCACAGTCCTTCGCCGCGTCCCGCTCCTCGTAAGCCTGCCGCAGCCGCATCTGTCCGCCCTCATCATTGCCGCTGCCCACCAGCCCCCGGCTGATCACCGCCCGCATCCCGGATTCCCTGACCGCCCGGGTCGTCTGATGAATGTTCATCTGCATATCGTTAAAGCAGGTCGTCCCGCTCTTCATCATCTCGATGATGGCCAGATTCGCACCCCAGTACGTATCCTCATCCGTCATCTGCTGCTCGATCGGGTCGATGGTGCCGAACAGCCAGTCCATGAAGGACAGATCGTCCGCCACATTCCGCATAAACGACATATAAGAATGGGTATGGCAGTTGACCAGACCGGGAATCACCAGCTTATCCGTCCCGTCGATCACCTTCTCCTCCTGAAATCCCGCCGGCACCTGTCCGATCCCCACGATCCTGTCCTTCTCCACGTAGATACCCGTCTCCCGTACCACATCCTCTGCCCCTTCCGGCAGAACCGCCAACGCATTTTTGATCACAATTCCCATTTTCTTTTTCCTCCTGCTCTGTTTTTCTTTCATTCATGCTGCCTATCCCGCAGCTGCATCGGGCTTTCTCTTCCACCCATAACTCACCAGCAGCCCCCGATAATGCAGGCATCTAAGCGCCGCTCTGTTCTCCGCCGCATACCGCTGGATCTGCCGCTGTCTGCGGCAATGGCTCTCCGCCTCTTTCCGGTCCATACCATGATTCATAAACCCGCGCACGGCCTCTTCCTCCGCCTCGACGCTGATACGCTCCGTCCAGCCTTTTTCCTCCAGCAAACAGGCCAGCAGCTCTTCATGATCCTCCCGCTCCGGGCAGATCAGCGACACGCGGTCATTCATCCGCACGTCCACATCCGCGAGCCCTTCTTCCCACATCATCAACGGCAGCCGCATACCGATGGCGTAGTCCCGTCCCTGGCACTGCCGCTCCTTCTCCCACATCTTACGAAATCCCATGCGGTCGCATAGTCCGGCATATTCCAGGCCTTCTATATACAGCCCGTCGCTCTCCAGCTCCCGGTTCACATCAATGGCGATCACCAGACCACCCGGCTTCGTCTGCGCGACCATCTTTCGCAGGAACGCCCGGGGATCGTTCACATGGCGCATGGCACACTGGCTGATCGTCACGTCATAATGCCTGTGAAATTCATGCGACGGAAAATCATCACAGATAAACTCACTCTGCCAGCTCTCCCGTCCCATAAGCCGCTTTGCCTCCTGCAGCAGGCCAGAGCTGAAATCAATCCCCGTGTAAGTACTGCCCTCCGGCAGAAGCGGCAGCATCATCCGGCCCATATATCCGAAGCCGCAACCGCAGTCCAGCACGTCCACCGGCCTGTCGATCTTCCACACCTGCTCCACCAGAAAACGCAGATAATCCTCGTTCCACATCGCCCGCCTGCTGGCTTTCAGATAGGCCAGCCTGTCCTCCCAGTAATCCTTCTCTCCGCTCCGAACCGGAATATACTCTTCTCCGGCCAGTGGCACAAGCCCCAGAAGCGCATCCACCGTCACCCGGAAAAATTTCGCGATATCCGGCAGCAGTGCAATATCCGGCATACAGACATTGTTCTCCCACTTGCTCACCGTCTGCACGGAAACGCCGACCCCGTTCGCCAGCTCTTTCTGACTCATCTGCCCTGCTTTTCTCAGATCATAAATTCTAAGCCTGATCGCCGCCATTTACGCATCCCCCTTTTCTTACTGCCCCTTCCACTCATGCCGCAGCATCCGGTACTCCAGCCGTGTCTTCATCCTGCCGTCATGCCACTCCCAGTCCACATGCTCCACCTCCCTGATCAGGCCGCATTTGATCATGACCTGCTCGGAACGCGCATTCTCCCCTTTCCGTATCTTATGAGTCTATTGTAACCGGAACGCTTCCCGCTTCCAATCACCCAGACGGAGATTTCATTCTCCCGAAAAGCAATCTGCCCCAATGCACCCTTCTGTCAATAGTATAGTAACATTTTCTGTATGCTTTCTGCAAAAAAAACAATGCAGTTTCGTTCTAAAAATCTGTTTGCATTATTCCTATATTCGTAGTATGGTATTGCTATAGTTAACGATACTGGAAATTTTATTTTCAGTCTTACAGGAGCTACTACATACGGCTCCTGCAGGAGACAGAAACAGAAATTTATTATGTCGTTTACTATATATCTAAAGATTCGTCTCCTGACTGTCCAATGCCGGCATCTTTACGGACAGTTATCACGTTTCTTGCTTCCTTAATGGAAGTTCCGGTGATTCACCAGGATTCTTATTCAACCGTTACGCAAAGGTAACAACTGCAACAAAAAATAAAAAAACTATTGACATTATATCAAAAAAGGAATATCTTGTAAGAAAGGGAACTATGTTTGACATTAAATTTTATCGGATGACCGATGGAACTGCTCCCGTAGAAGAATTTCTCGACAGCCTGAACATCAAAATGAGAAATAAAGCATTGGACAGCCTGCTCATTTTAGAAGAATTCGGCAATACCCTGCGGGAACCATATTCAAAATCAGTGGGAAACGGCCTGTTTGAACTTAGAATAAAATTTTCCAGTGACATCTCACGCATTTTCTATTTTTTCTATACAGATAATAGGATTGTCGTGACGAACGGTTTCATAAAGAAGACACAGAAAACACCACGCGCTCAACTAAAACTGGCCAGACAATACAAAGCCGATTATGAGCACAGAGCCCGGGAAAGGAGACAAACATCATGAACGATCTTCGCAGATACTTAGAAAAACAGATGACAGATCCCGCCTTTTGCGCAGAACACGAAGCCACCAGAACCGAGTTCGAAGTCGCAAGAGCACTGATCGAGGCAAGATTAGCTTCGAATATGACACAAAAAGAACTGGCGGAACGCTCCGGCATCCGTCAGTCCAATATCAGCCGCATCGAGAACGGAACCTGCAGCCCTACGATCTCTACTCTGCAGTTATTAGCCCACGGACTGGGCAAGAAACTTTCCATCAGTTTCCGCTGATCTATTGCTGTCTCCAGAACTGTAATATTTCTGGAGACAGTGCACTCTTCTTATCAAAATGCAGAATACAGGCTGTGATCCGAATCTGCAGGTGCACTTATTCCGCACTGTTTTCCCAAAAAGTGAACTTCTGTTGACTATATTCAGAATATTTATTTCAGGCACAACTCTAATATCCACTTTATCACATCGGAAAATAAAAGTCTAGTAATATTTTCTCTTTTTCCTTACAATAGTAACAGTTCAGCCTTCGGCTTCCCTGTTACGGAATCTGCCCATTGAGCAAAGCT
>OFFG01000327.1_pt1 | contig 43668 bp, 46 predicted proteins | sample 1521331 | NCBI WGS metagenome assembly OFFG01 (sample SAMEA3504129, study PRJEB24116) | mouse gut metagenome | biome: mouse gut; feature: mouse-associated habitat; material: faeces | place: Denmark | collected 2011 | reverse complement strand
ATCACGATATAGATTTTGCGACGGCCAGACAAAAACTCTGTTTGATATTACAGCAAACGGGATTATTACAACAAAATAAAGTTAGGAGGTACACCATGACAAACACAAAAACAGGCACAACCTGGGCACCAGATATACGCCCGGAAAAAATAGAAACATTTGAGGAGACTTATACGCCGGAGGGAGGCGAGGAACAGACACTTACATATAGGGCGGTGGATCACCACCCTATCCTCGGTAGCGTTAGACAAGCTGGCCTTTTTCAGAACCCATGTTGGAGCTGTCTGGTACAACTTGGCAGAGCGTAAGACTCTCCTCACCAAACTCAATGAGCTGGATGCGGAGCTTAGGGAGGTAAATGCAAAGATAGATTATGAACAATTCGTTGCAACTGTTACATCTCCTTGCACTGCAAAGGCATACAAAAAAATGGGGGTAGTTGTTATATCAATACGGCTCCCAGGTGGTGTAAAGAATGTAAGTTTTAGCGTACCATCTGAATATGCTTGCGCAGAAACTGTTACTGGAAGTTTTACCGCACAAGGAAGCGCATCTGACGCGGAAAAATGTGCTGGTGTATATATGACAGGAAGAAATGGACAAGTTTGGCTTAAGGAAGCTTTAACATCTACTTGTGTAGCGTCCATTATGTATCCGGTTTAGCTATTCTTTTTTCGCATGACACAATACAATTTATTGGTCCTGCGGAATTGCCAACATAAGAGGAACCGTCTTTCAGAGACCGTGCTGTAACATTTAAAACATTGCCAACCATGTGAGCGCTGTTAATTATAATTGTATTAGCACTATGGAGCTGTGCTATAACGATTACCGGCTTATAGCCAGCGGGAATATATTGTGAGCAATCAATATTAGATTCGCCAGCAATAAATTCTCCAGAAACTTTAAAGCTTATTATCTTTGCATTTAGGCCATTAGGAGGTGAGAGAATTTTGAAAAAATAAATTATATAGTAACCCGTCAACCTGGACCTGCAGAGGTCCTTTTATTGTGCGAAAAGGAGAAAAGAGAATGAATTTGAACACTTTTAAGATGCTTTTTCTGACCTGTTGTGGAACAGTAGGAAGCTTTGTTATCAATGTACTGCTGGGAGGATGGACGGAAGACCTGTTGACGTTGGTTATCCTCATGGGAGTTGATTTTGTGATGGGCCTGTTGATTGCCGCAGTCTGGAAAAAAAGCGGCAAGTCTGACAGCGGAGCACTTAATAGTATTTCGGCCTGGAAAGGGCTGATCCGAAAAGGCTGCTCATTGCTGGTAGTCATGGTAGCGTATCGTTTGGATGTAACATTGGGAGTATCTTATATCAAAACGGCGGTAATTATGGCATTTATTGCAAATGAAGGAATCTCTATTGTTGAAAACTATGGAATCATGGGCGGTCCCATGCCGAAGGTATTGAAGCGTGCTTTAGAGGTATTACAGGAAAAAGCTGACGGAGCAGGAGAGGAGGAAGATTATGAGTAAGAAAGTAATTGATGTGTCCAGCTATCAAGGGGTAATTAACTGGGCCAAGGTGAAAGCTTCCGGCGTTCAGGGAGCAATTCTTAAAGTTATCCGCAAGGACTTAAATCCGGACAAACAGTTTGAAAACAATTGGAAAGGCTGTGAAAAGGCCGGAGTGCCAATTGTCGGAGTGTACAACTATTCCTACGCAACTACCATAGATAAAGCCAGAGTGGATGCGAAAAAGGTATTGTCTATCCTGGCTGGGCGTAAGGTCAAGGTTTGGCTGGATGTGGAAGATACTTGCCAAAAGGGACTTGGCATGAAACTGATCCGCATCATCCGAGCCTATCAGGAGGTCATTGAGGCGGCCGGTTTGGAGTTTGGGGTGTACACGGGCCTATCTTTTTACAACAGCTACATAAAGCCCTGGTCTGGCTATCTGACTTGTAGATTTTGGATTGCCCGGTACCGGAATCCGGTTGTGGCTAATCAGCCGATCATTAAACACACCTTGGAAGGCTGGCAGTTTAGCAGCAAGGAGAGAGTGACCGGCATCTCTGGAAACGTGGATATGAACTTGTGGTATGGGGATATTATGAGCATGCCGGAAGTACGACAGGAAAATCCCTACGATCCTCCCGATAGGCTCCTAAAGCTTAAGCCTATTCGGATGCGAGGCAATGATGTAGGCTGGGTACAGTATCATTTGATTCGCCTTGGTTTCCTATCAGCCAAAAACAGCAAGGGAAAGAGTAATATTGATAAAATATTCGGCCCGGCCACGAAAGCGGCTGTCATGGCGGCTCAGACACATTACGGCATTGTAGTGGACGGCATTGTCGGAGCTATGACAGTGTATGTGCTCCGCTATAATTAACAACCGGGGGCTGTCGCACTAAGTAATTAGTGCGCAGCTCCTTTTCTATGCAAAAAATAACTGCCAGACCTCGAAAGAATCCGGCAGTTGGTGTAAAATTAATGTATGACCAAACACATTAACTTACAGAAAAATTATAGCCTAAATCAAAGCGGATATCAATTAAAACTTCCGCTAAATATTGAAACAATGATTCCGGAAGATGATTCTGTGCGGTTACTCAGTCAGTTTGTGGAGGCAATGGATTTGACTGACTTATATTCTACTTACGAAAGAATAAATTCAGTATCCCCAAGAACACTTCTGAAGATTGTGCTTTACTCTTACATGAATGGGGATTATTCTTCCCGTTCCATGGAGCTTAACTGTAAAAGAGATATCAATTTCATGTTTCTTTTAGAAGGTGCGCCTGCTCCTGACCATGCAACATTTGCACGATTTAGAAGCATTCATTTTGCGCCATGCGCCAAACGTATTCTTTCTGAAATGTCCAACGCGCTTTTTGACCTGGGAGAAATTTCAGGCGAAACCATTTTTATTGACGGCACAAAAATCGAAGCAGCCGCAAACAAATACACTTTTGTCTGGAAGAAGGCCGTAACCAAAAATCAGACAAAACTTCTGATAAAACTTGCTGATTTTGTGGCGGAGTGCGAACAGCTCTACGATTTAAAGATTGTTTACGGGGATGCGGTAAAGATGAAACATGTAAAGAAGCTGCGTAAGAGACTTTATGCTCTCAAGCAGAACGAAAATGTAGTTTTTGTACATGGAATCGGAAAAAGAAAAACCCCTCTCCAAAAGAGCATAGAAAAACTGGAAGATTACTTATCAAGACTGAAGAAATACAACCGGGAAATCCATATCTGTGCAGAACGCAATAGTTATTCAAAAACGGATCATGATGCTACATTTATGCGGATGAAGGAAGATGCCATGGGTAACGGACAGTTAAAACCTGCCTACAATCTCCAGCATGGTGTGGATTCCGAATATATCACATGGCTTACCATCGGATCGCAGCCCACCGACACTACGACCCTGATACCATTTTTGAAAGATGCCGAAGAACATCTGAAATTTAAATATAAGAACATAACCGCTGACGCCGGATATGAAAGTGAAGAAAACTACCTGTTTCTTGAGTCAAACGGACAGCTTTCTTATATAAAGCCTGCAAACTATGAGATTTCCAAAACCCGTAAGTATAAAAATGATATCCGGAAAGTCGAAAACATGGAGTATGATTCCGAATCAGACAGCTATACCTGCAGAAACAGCAAAAAGCTGACGGCAGACCATATCAGACATTCCAAAAGCAAAACAGGTTATGTAAGTGAAAAAACGATTTATAAATGTGAGGATTGTAGCGGATGCCCTTACAAAAGTGACTGTATCAAAGGCAACAACTGCAAAACACCTATGGAAGAAAGAACGAAGACGCTTCAGGTTGCCAAAACATTTCTGAAACACAGGAAAGAAGATCTGGAACGGATTCTTTCGGAGGAAGGCATACTTTTCAGGACAAACCGGAGTATTCAGGCAGAGGGTTCTTTTGGAGATTGAAAACAGGACATGCAGTTCAGGAGATATTTAAGCAAAGGGGCATCAAATGTGCTTGCAGAAAGCACACTGCTTGCCATGGCACGGAATATAAACAAGCTTCATCATAAGATTCAAAAAGGCAGGACAGAAACACATTTATTCCCTCTGAAAAGTGCCTGAATTTTAAAATTTCAAAATGTATTTTTAGCCCATCAAAAATGGCTTATTAAAGTATGACTTTATCTTTAAGTCCTTATTTTCTCAAAGTTTCCGGCTTTGCCGGATGGCAGGCTCCATTCATGGCGCAGCCCGCGCACCCGCAGCCACAGGATGATTTTCCTTTTCTCTTACCGCGTTTCATACTGACAAGAATCGCCGCCACCACGAAAACCAAAACCGCACTGATGATGATTGTCGCCATATTTTCCATAAGCCATGTAAGCATCGAAATCCCTCCTGTTTCCCTGTTACAAATCTAAAGACGAAACCCGGCGCCCCGTATTATGGCGGGACGCCTTTAGAAACGCTTTCTGCGCCGTTACTTCGCCATTTTCAGTTTCATATTTGTTGTCAGCTTTGTTGCCTCTTTATACGGTCTGAACAGCATATAAATCATGCCGCCAAGGATTACGATGGCTGCAAGCAGACCAATGACATTCAGGTTTCCTGTAAATGCCAAGCCAATCTGATAAACCATCAGCGCCACCGCATAAGCCAGTCCGCACTGATATCCGATAGCAAACCATGTCCATTTCGCATTGTTCATCTCCCGCTTGATGGCGCCGATTGCCGCAAAGCAGGGCGCGCACAGAAGATTGAACACCAGGAAGGAATATCCCGCAACCTGACTGAAGTTTGCACCAATTTCAGACCATCCACCCGGATAGAGGATGCCCATGGTGCCGACGATATTTTCCTTTGCCACAAGACCTGTGATAGAAGCCACTGCCGCCTGCCAGTTTCCCCATCCAAGCGGTATGAAAATCCACGCAATCGCACTGCCGACCGCTGCAAGGAGCGACTGATCCATCTCCTCCTCACCAAGCATCCGGAATCCTTCCGCAGTAAATCCAAAGTAAGTCGTAAACCATATCACGATAGTGGAAAGCAGGATAATCGTGCCCGCCTTCTTAATGAAGGACCATCCGCGCTCCCACATGGAACGCAGCACATTACCCACCGTGGGCATATGGTAAGCCGGAAGCTCCATAACGAAAGGAGCCGGGTCGCCGGAGAACATCTTCGTTTTCTTTAACATAATACCTGAAATGATAATCGCCGCCATACCTACAAAGTACGCGCTCGTTGCAACCCATGCGGAACCGCCGAAGATTGCGCCCGCAACCATGGAGATAAACGGCACCTTCGCGCCACAGGGAATAAAGGTTGTCGTCATAATCGTCATACGGCGGTCACGCTCGTTCTCAATCGTCCTCGACGCCATGATACCCGGAATGCCGCAGCCGGTACCGATAAGCATCGGAATAAAGGACTTGCCGGACAGTCCGAACTTGCGGAAGATACGATCCAGTACAAACGCGATACGCGCCATATAACCGCACGCCTCCAGAAAGGCAAGAAGCAGGAACAATACAAGCATCTGCGGCACAAAACCAAGCACCGCGCCCACGCCTGCTACAATACCGTCATTGATCAACCCCGCAAGCCAGTCTGCCGCACCCACGGCTTCCAGTGCGTTCCCGACAAACACCGGAATACCGGGAATCCATACGCCGCAAGCTGCCGGATCGGGCTCATCGCCATACTGTTCCATCACCGCAAGCGCACCTTCATAATCTGCAAGGGACGCCGTTTCCACCGCCACCTCCAATGTTTCATCATCCGCCACTTCATAAGGGAAGTCGCCTGTAGGAGCTGTGCCGTTTTCTTCCACATAAGCATCGTAGCCATCCGCAATCAGCGCTGCATCGCCATATTCCTCAGAAGCCTCTCCATAAGCCACGGAACCGATGCCAAACAGATGGAAACCATCGCCGAACAATCCGTCATTTGCCCAGTCCGTAGCGTTTGCCCCCACTGTCACCATGGAGATGTAATATACAAGGAACATAATCGCCGCAAAAATCGGAAGCCCCAGAAAACGGTTTGTCACAATCCTGTCAATCTTATCGGAATTTGTCATCTTTCCCGCTGATTTTTTCTTTAAGCATCCCTTGATGATACTCCCGATATAAATATACCGCTCGTTGGTGATGATGGATTCTGCATCGTCATCCATCTCCTCCTCGGCCGCCTTAATGTCCGTTTCAATATGGGAAAGCACCGACTCGCTTAGGTTCAGCTGCTCCAAAACCTTATCGTCCCGCTCAAACAACTTGATGGCGTACCAGCGCTGCTGTTCCTCTGGCAGCCCGTGTACTGCAGCCTCCTCGATATGGGCAAGGGCGTGCTCGACCGTTCCCGTAAAAGTGTGCATGGGAACCGTCTTTCCGTTCTTTGCCGCATTGATTGCCGCTTCCGCAGCTTCCATGATGCCGCTGCCTTTCAGGGCCGAAATCTCAACAATCTTACAGCCCAAAGCCTTCGCCAGCTCCGCCGTATTAATCTTGTCGCCGTTTTTCTCTACCACGTCCATCATATTGATGGCAACGACAACAGGGATGCCAAGCTCGGTAAGCTGTGTGGTCAGGTACAGGTTTCTCTCCAGATTCGTGCCGTCGATAATATTTAAGATGGCATCAGGGCGCTCGCTGATGAGATAGTTTCTCGCCACTACTTCCTCCAATGTATAAGGGGAAAGGGAATAAATACCCGGAAGGTCGGTGATGGTCACGCCGTCATGCCTCTTTAACTTTCCCTCTTTCTTTTCCACCGTAACGCCCGGCCAGTTCCCGACAAATTGGTTGGAACCTGTCAGGGCATTGAATAATGTCGTTTTCCCGCAGTTCGGGTTGCCCGCAAGGGCAATTCGCATACTCATAGTTTCCTCTCCTTCTATATATTAGTTTTCGCTAACTATCTGCCTGAAAATAAAGGGGATAAACCCCTGCACAAACTTTTTCATCTTATGCTCTTTCGACTTCAATCATTTCCGCATCTGCCTTCCGGATGGAAAGTTCATAACCGCGGACGGTCACCTCAATCGGATCTCCCAAAGGCGCCACCTTGCGGATCTGCACATCCACGCCCTTTGTCAGTCCCATGTCCATGATACGGCGTTTGACCGCGCCTTCCCCGTGGAGCTTCACCACCCGGACGGTATCGCCGACCTTTGATTCTTTCAGTGTCTTCATTTTGATATCTGCACTCCTTTCTCTGTAGGTTGAAGATTTCAGTTTTCAACCTGTCCTCCTCATTTCATAATTTTTTAATCACGGAATACTGCCCTGGATTCCATGATATTGAAACATTTAGTAACCCCTTGCAGCATTCCCTGTTTCCGAAGGGCTTCTTAATGCTTTCAGACCATAATCTTCTGTGCCATTTCTTTGCTGACCGCAATGCGGGAGTCCTTCACATTCACAATCACATTGCCTCCGATGGCGTTTATTACAGTGACCGCCCCTCCCACAACAAAACCGAGGTTCTCCAGATGTGTCTTAACTTCCTGTTTTCCTCCGATTTTTCTGATAATGTTTTCCTCTCCGACTTCTGCTAATGTAAGCGGCATCATGCATCCACCTTCTTTTGAATATGTATTAGTTTTCGCTAACCTTATGCGTTAAATAAAAGTTAGCACTCGCTAACCATATATTATAATATGACCTCCCTTGATTCTTGTCAACGTTATTTTTACAACTTACTCAAGTTTTATCATTCTAACCAATATGTTAGGAAATGCTAACTTATCATTTTGTGCAAAATGTCCATACTCCCTACACCAGCGCCGCGCCCAAAGCCTTACAGTCGGACAGCGCGTCCCCGTCCGGCGCCTCATGGCAGATGACGCTGTCATAGACAAATACCGCACCGTCTGACCGGCAGGTATCCTCCCAGCTCCGCATCCATTCCCCGTCGCCCCATCCGTAAGAACCAAACAGCGCAATCTTCTTTCCGGCGAGCTTTCCCTCACAGGCGGTAAACATGGGTTCAAAATCTCCTTCCTCAAGCTGCTCCGCGCCCATGGACGGACAGCCGAACGCCACTGCATCAAACTCATCCATCCGATCCGCGCCAAATTCGCCACAAGACATCAGGGAAACCTCCGCCCCTTTCTCCTGTGCCCCTTCCGCCACCGCGGTCGCCATCGCCTCCGTATTTCCCGTACCGCTCCAATAAACCACTGCCACTTTACTCATAAATTTCTCCATCCTTTCCATTATGTATTTGTCTGTAGATTTTTCTGTATAAATCATAAAACCGTTCCCCGAACAAACAGCATTTACGAACACCTCACAACAAGCCTGTCAAACGAACGGTGTTTTTGGAATGCCTCCCAGTACAGGCGTGTGCATTTTTTGTACTGCGCAAACTTACGCTGTGCGGTTTCCACGTTTCCATACACCTTCCATGTCCCAATATACTTTGCCCCCGTCGCGCCGTTTCTGATAAACTCATCCACGACCTCCGGCGGATAGCCGAGGAACAGTCCGATTTCATGCGGAAATGCTTCCTCATCCTTCAGGCGGCGCACCAGCCACACAATGCACTTCTCCGGTTCCCCCACGGGATAGTCCCGCTCCGCTAAAATCTTCCTCGCCTCGCTGTCGCCCAAATCCTCCCGAAGCCTGTCAGGGCGGTACATGTAAACCAACACGCTTTTTCCCATGTTTTTCAGAGGGACAATCCGCACGCCCCGCGGAAGCAGACGCCTGTTCATCTCCCGGATGTTTTCCAAGAATGTCCTGTTGTTCTTAACGGGACAATTAAACAGATTTCCGGTTTTCAGACCTGCCATTGTCGGCGAACAGTAGAATATCACCAGTTCCTCCGATATATTTTCCGTATCCACAGCTTCCATTCATCCTCTTCCTTTCTAGTTAGTCTTTCCTAACCTTTGCGGTAAAGAAAAATGCCCTTCGGCATTCTGTATCTAATTTTTCGGATTAGTTATTTCTAACTATATGCAGAATATCATGCCATAGAATGTCCTGTCAATACTATTTTTAAAAATTCTCAAACCGTGCATAAAAACAGGTAAACCAAGCTACCACCTTCTCTCTTTAACAAGATGAAAGATTTTTTCCCCAATGCTGAAATCGCATATTAGCATTGGGCAAGTGTCCATTCCTCATAACTTCTGGCTCCTTCTGCAAGCCGTTTCAGTCCATCTTCCAACCGGCTGCGTGAGCAGGCGATATTCATTCTTATAAATGAACTTCCATTTTCCCCATATTGCTGTCCCTCCGACAAATACAATCCCGTATGCTCTCTCAAATATTGTGTAAGCTCAGCAGCACACCCATGCATTTCCCGGCAGTCCAGCCACAAAAGATAGGTGGCCTGTGAAGGAACCAGCCTGATATGCAAATCCTCTTTCTTCAAAAAATTCTCCACAAAATTTTTGTTTTCTTGGATATACTCTCTTAAAGAATCCAGCCACGCCTCCCCTTTCGTAAATGCAGCCACAGCCGCCTCCACTGCAAAGGAATTCGGTTCTGCCACCTCATCCGTATTCAGTCCCCGCCAGACCTTATGCCGCAGGTTTGGATTTGGAACGGCCACTGCTGCTGTCTGCAGCCCTGCCAGATTAAAGGCTTTTGTGGGAGCCATACAGGTGATGCTGGTATTCTTACAGTTTTCTGAAACCGAGGCAAAGGGAATATATTCCTGACCGGGACTGGTCAGATCACAATGGATTTCATCGGAAATCACGGTCACATGATATTTCCTGCACAGCCCGCCAACCTGCTCCAGTTCCTCTCTGCTCCAGATTCTTCCCACCGGATTGTGGGGATTGCATAGAATCATCAGCGTGGTCTGAGGATCAGAAAATTTTCGTTCCAGATCCTCAAAATCCATCTGATAGGTGTTTCCGTCATATCGTAACGGGCTTTCAACAATGTTCCTTCCGTTATTTACAATGGAATTGAAGAAAATATTGTAAACCGGCGTCTGAACTAAAACATTTTCTCCCGCTGTCGTCAGCTTACGCACCATACTGGAAATAGCCGGAACCACTCCCGTACAGAAAACAAGCCACTCCTTTTCCATGGAAAAATGATGCCGTTTCTCCCACCAGCCCATATATGCCTGATACCATTCTTCAGGCACAATGGAATAGCCAAATACGCCATGGGCTGCCCTTTCCCTGATTGCCTCCTGAATTTCCGGTGCTGTCTGAAAATCCATATCTGCCACCCACATAGGCAGTTCCTGCTCTTTCACATCCCATTTCAGTGAATGGGTATTTCTCCTGTTGACAGGTTCATTAAAATTGTAAGGCATATTGCACCTCCAAACTATCGTATTTATTCCAAAGAAAATGTCACAGTCACATCCCCGTTTCCAAGGGCCTCTTCCCAACCCGCCAGATCATCAATATGTCCCAGCCTTGTATAGCTCCAGGAATTAGAGCCGTAAAATATAACAATCTGGTTTCCGTTATACAAGACAATATCTCCGGCGTGGGTTGTGGTCTGACTGTTGTCTGCAGGAAGACTGGTTCCCAAAGGGCCTACCTTTTCAAAGCCGGAATAGTCGCTCATTTGAAGCACTACCGGACTTTCCCGCATCATATCCACCAAAGCAGACACCGCCACGTTCTCTTCCAATGTGGCTGAAAATATCGTATCACCAACCTGTACCTTCATATTCATCACTGCATTCTCCTCTCCGCACGCAGTCAGAGAAAATGAGATAACCATAACCCACAGCACTATCCATATTTTTTTCATTTTCGTCCACTCCTCTTTTCACTTTTCTGTTTATTGATAAGGAATTCATATGGAAATTGCCCGTATAAAAACAAGGATTCCAAACAAGCTTAAAGCTGCCCCGAAAATCCGGTTCATCTTCCGGAAACTTTCTGTCCTTTTCTTTTTTCCGGCAAAAGCAACCACAGCGGTCAGCCCTCCCCACCAGAAATAGGTTCCGATAAATACTCCTAAAACCACCAGCCAGCCATTTTTTCCTACACCGCCTCCCGCAATGTCAAACCAGGAAAAAGCAAACAGGTACGCCAAAGATCAACCCGATCAGAATTCCCTTCAAAAACAGGCTCATACCGCCTCCTTCAGCTCTCTTCTGCATATGATCTTTGTCTTTGATGAATCTACCTTATCCGCTTCAACGATCAATTCATCAATGCTGTCTGCTCGGATCACACCGCTGGAAGGGTTCATCACACTGTCAATCTTTCCTGTGATTTCTGCATCCACCGTGGAATACTCAAACGCCAGTGTGGTGTTCAGAAGCTTACAGTTTTTCATAACCAGATGATCGATGCAGCACATCCCCTGCAGGCTCTCAATGGTGCAGTTAATCAGTGTCAGATTCTTTGCGTTCCAGCCCAGATATTCTCCGGAAATAAAGGAATCATATACCGTCACATTCTCGCTGTTCCAGAAAGCATCCTTGGAAAGCATCCGGGCATTATGAATCTCCATATTCTTTACCCCGTCAAAGGAATAGTTGCCCACCAGCTGGAAATCCCGCAGCACCATATTCTGGCTGTTCATGGCAAAGTAGTCGCCTTTAGCCGTCACATGTTCCATTGTCACATCTTCACAATTCCAAAGTGTTTCGGCCGCATTGGGAAAATTTACGTTTTGTAAATTTACGCCCCTGCAGCGGCGGAAATTCTTCGGGGCCTCGATCACTGCGTTTTCCACCGTGATATTGTCTGTATACCATACCCCTGCACGGGCCATCTCAAACCAGGTACAGTTTCTGGCGGTAATATTCTTCGCATACCAGAAGGGATACTTCCATTTGAACATGCATCCCTCCAGTTTGATATCATGGCTCTCTTTCAGCGGCGACTCTCCATCCGCAAAAATACTGTCGTAGATTTCCAAATTCTCTCCCTGGAATAATGCTCTTTCTCCTGTCAAATACTCCTGTCTGATTTCTCCTGTCTTCATGATTTTTCCTCCTGATTATCTAAAATTTTTTAACTTACATCTCTCTGCGTTTTCTTTCCCATCTTGCTGTTCTTTTCTGATGTCTATAATAAGGATACCGGACATAGATCGTCTTCTGTTTTCTTCCCATTTTAAGTTCTTTAAAACTTTATCCGACTCTCTTCGCCAAAGAATGATTCCAATCGGTATTACAACGGCCTCTGCCAGTACAAATGCCAGCCAGATCAACGTCAGATTTCCAAAATGAGATAAGGCTGCAATAAATACCACCGGCAAGACCACCTGCCTGCCCAACGTAAGCAGCATGCTCTATACTCCCAGTCCAAGTCCCTGAAATGCTGCCGAGTAAATAAGACATACATTGGAAAGAAGATGGCTTACCGCCAAGATCCGAAGTGCCGTTACACCGATGAAAAGCATTTCTGGAGAAGCATCAAACAATAACAGCACCCATTCCGGAAAAACCTCCATTATCAGGAAAAATATACTGTAAAATATCACAGAATAAAGCATCGCCCATCTGCAGCTCTGGTAAATTCTCTTTGGCTTTTTTGCGCCGTAGTTGTAAGCTACGATGGTCTTCATCTGGCCGCTCATCTCATAGCAGTAAATGGGCGTGGCAAATACCAGTACATCCGCATGCAGCATTTTCTCCACAATTCTTACTCATTTTCACTTTCCTTCTTTCTCTTAGATTTCATCCTACCTCTTTCCTCTCGGTTTTCCCTGAATCTGGTAAATCAGATAATCCAGGCAGGAAATCCTTCTTTCATCCTTGTGTACTCTTCCAAGCAGACATTCCCTCTGATGTTCCAACAGTTCCAACTGTTTCGCCTGTTGCCCCTTGTCAAACCATCCCATAAAATCCTGGATCATCTCGGTTTCACATCCCGCATCCTCCAGATTCTGTATGACAGATTCCCTGCTTCCTGTGGCTATCATACCTGCATCCCCCTGACGTTTTTAATAATTTTACTATAAGGCTATCTATAACAAATAGCAAATATTTAGATATGATTCATTTGTATAGTTGAAAACTATGGAAAGCTATGATAGAATCTTTTCAGGTCAATCTGTTCTGCCGATTGGTTCCTATCCCCTAAAATACATAGGACATTCTTTCAACGTACGGCAGACAATAAACAGACAACAAGGAGCAGATACATGGAAATACGGGTACTTCAATACTTTCTTGCTATTGCAAGAGAGCAAAGCATTATACGGGCCGCCGAGTCCCTTCATCTCTCTCAGCCTACTCTTTCCACGCAGATTAAAAATATGGAGGAGGAGCTTGGAAAGCAGCTGCTGATTCGCGGCACAAAGGGTTCCCGCAAGGTTACGCTGACAGAAGAGGGAATGATTCTCCGAAAAAGGGCGGAAGAAATCCTGGATTTGGTAAAGAAAACGGAAAACGAAATTATACTTTCTGACAATGTGATTATCGGAGATGTATGCATAGGCGCCGGAGAAACAGATGGTGTCCGCCTGCTGGCAAAGGCTGCCGGAAAACTAAAAAAGCTGTATCCCGGAATCCATTACCACATTTCCAGCGGAAATGCTGTATTTGTCAGGGAGCAGCTGGATAAAGGATTGATTGATTTCGGAATTATATTTGGAACACCTGATCTGACCAAATACGAAGCATTAAAACTTCCGGCAAAAGATGTCTGGGGCGTTCTGATGCCAAAGGATTCTCCCTTGGCTGAAAAAGAATTCATTTCCCCCGAAGACCTGTGGGGACAGCCACTGCTGATATCCCAACAGGAAGCAGCTGGCGGAGAACTTGTCCAGTGGATGAAACGCAGTATATCGGAACTGGATATTGTTATGACTTACAATCTGCTGTTCAATGCCTCGCTTCTTGTGGAAGAGGGACTGGGGTACGCAATCTGCTTTGACCGAATCATCAATACTTCCGGTGACAGCAGACTCTGTTTCCGCCCCCTGTACCCTACCATCGAGATTGAAATGTATATGATCTGGAAGAAATATCAGGTTTTTTCCAAACCTGCGGAAAAATTCTTGTTAATGATGCAGGAAAATATAAACATGATACCTCCTTTGTAAAATACATTATTTGGAATAATACAAAAAAAGGAAACAAATGCGGATAGCCCTCACATTTTCTGAAAAAATTGATTCCAGTTCCAATCAGACCAAAAACTCCCTTAAAAGCTCTTCCAGTTCTTCCGCCTCCTGATGGGAAAATACCGCCGCCTTCTCTTCCCCTTCCTCTACGTTTCCGCCATCCCCTTTTTCCTGTTCCGCAGGGTGCGCAAAAGCTGTTATTTTTGCAGGATCCGCTTCTCCCCTTTCCGCAGAAAGACCAATCCCCTCTCTGAGCGACTTTTTCTTTTCCTTTTCATCCACCGCTTTCTTTTCTTTTTTCTTTCCTTCTTTTTTATCTTTCTTCACCTTAGACGCGCTCAGAGTTTCGCCCGTCAGTTCTTCCCAGTCGATATCCGACTGTTTCAGTTTATTCGCCATATGATTTTCCAGATAATCTACCAGATTTATTTTCAGCCGTTCTTTTTTTCCTGCAATATCCACCAGCCCCGTTATCGAAAAATATACATATAATCCAAGAAAACTGACAACATAATAAGGAAGTATCCTTCCCACGGTTTCGCCCTGCGTGATCTCGTAACATGCCCCCGCTCCTGCCGCGACTACAGAAAGCAGAACAAACTGGCCCGCCAGGTGATGCAGCCCTGTCATGGATATGCCGAGAAACGATATTTTTGATATGGACTTGTCCACAAAAACGGAAATATTGGAAACCTCGCCGCTCAACTGGTAACAATTAATAAATTTTAATTTACATTGTTTTAAAAATTTACTTTTAGCCGTGGATATATGATCCGTTTCCTTTATTAACCGCAGATATATCACACCGATCGTTATCTGGCATATTATGCTTAATAATAAAAATGCCAGGAAAACGCAGCTTAAAATCCTTTGTTCCATATACACCATAAAAATACCTTCAAGCATATGCGTACCTCCCATCCTGATTTTAATATTATAAACAAAACCCGTTTATATCTCAATATTCCGAAGGGTGTAAGGCATTTGCAAATTTCGACAGATTATACGATACTACTGGTAAAATCATACCGGTTCTGGTATAATATTTGTGCTTCAACCTGACTCTACAGGCAAGCGGAAATGGAGGATCTTGTATGAAATACCAACCCAAAGGCGTTTGTTCGACATCAATAGACATTCATTTGGATAACGGCATTATCCGTTCGGTTTCTTTTACAGGGGGATGCAATGGCAATTTACAAGGTATCTCAAAACTGGTAGAAGGCATGGATGCGAAAGAAGCCATCGAGAGGCTCAAAGGCATCCGCTGCGGATTTAAGTCCACTTCCTGCCCCGACCAGTTGGCACAGGCATTAGAAACCATGATCTGAAATTTTTATTTATGAAAGTCAATAAAGTTTAATGAAGATAGGAATCTGGAGGCAAATGATTGATGGCAAAAAAAATCGTTCTTACTGGTGGTGGAACAGCCGGCCATGTTACTCCCAACATCGCTTTAATACCAAGGCTCAAAGAACTGGATTATGAAATATATTATATAGGCTCATATGACGGCATCGAAAAGAAATTGATTTCCGACTACCGTATTCCTTATTACGGTATTGCCACCGGCAAATTCCGCAGATATTTCGATCCCAAAAACTTTACGGATCCCTTCCGCGTTATGAAAGGTTATGGGGAAGCGAGAAAATATTTAAAGCAGATCAAACCGGATATCGTTTTTTCCAAAGGCGGTTTTGTCAGCGTTCCCGTTGTACGGGCAGCGGCCTCCCTGGAAATCCCATGCATTATCCATGAGTCCGATATGACGCCCGGATTAGCAAATAAACTTTGTATTCCCGTCGCGCAAAAAATATGCTGCAATTTCCCGGAAACCGTCCCCATGCTTCCCGAAGGGAAAGCCGTTCTCACAGGCTCGCCCATCAGGGAAGAACTATCCAAAGGCAACAAGATTGCCGCTTATGATATGTGCAATTTCACTTCCAACAAGCCCGTCATTATGGTGATCGGCGGCAGCCTGGGAGCCGAAGCCATTAACAAAACAGTGCGCGACGCCCTTCCCCAGCTTTTGGAAGATTTCCAAATCGTTCATATCTGTGGCAAAGATAAGGTGGATAACCTGATGTTGCAGATTGAAGGTTATAAACAATTTGAATATCTGAAATCGGAATTAAAAGATGTTTTTGCCATGGCCGACATCGTCATATCCAGAGCCGGCGCCAATTCTATCTGCGAACTGCTTGCCCTGAAAAAGCCCAATCTGCTCATTCCGCTCTCGGCGCACAGCAGCCGGGGCGATCAGATTTTAAATGCCAAATCCTTTGAATCACAGGGATTCAGCCTGATTATTGACGAAGATTACCTGACGGAAGATCTTTTAGTTGAAAAAGCACATGAGCTTTATTTCACAAGGCAGACTTATATTGATGCCATGAGCAGAAGCAGCCAGCTTAACTCGGTTCGGACGATCACGGATCTGTTGGAAGAAACCTTGGGAAAAGGGGAGAATAAATGAATTTTTTATTTGCCTTTATTCCCCGGAGAATCAGTAACAAAACGGTCATTGCTTTCTACGAACTGCTGCGAAAAATACAAAAATTCAAAAAAACATCCTGGCGGGAACATCTTTTTATCAACCAAAAAGCTTTTTCCAGCCACTTGAACGCCATTTCGAAAAACAAAGGTTACATCGAAGACCAAAACAGCTACACCGACATGCCCTACGGCAAAGCAACCATGCAATATTCGGGCTGCGAAATTTTTGCAGTATATAACGCTGCCTATAGTCTGCTGGCGCACCCTCTTATGGATTTGCCGGAACTGATTTCCTTCTTTGAAAAAGACGGAATGGCTCTTGGCGGGAAATTCGGCACATCCCCCAAAGCTCTCCGGGATTTTCTGGAGTCAAAGGGATTTACCACTTTTTTCAGCACAATGGAAAAAGACTTCGATACGCTGGCAGCCGCATATCCAAGTCTTATATTCACTATGTATAACGATAAAAACGACATCCGAAAAGAAATCCATACCATACATATTTCAAAAAGTAATGATCAATACACTGCCCATAATGTATATTGTAACGGTACAACGGTCGGCCCCTGCCCAAGCTTTCAAGAATTAATCAAAAGCATTAACTACGGCAAGGCAAAAGGAATCTCCTTAATAGGCATTCGGAAGTCTTAATTCTTTTTTCTTAATGCCTTTCTTATTTTTTCCTTTGTTTTATTTCAAACTTCATTTACTTCGTTTTATCTTATATTTCAATCAACTCATATTCCGCATTGCCAATTCCGATCTTCTCCGCATGTTCTATCATAGACCTCCAATTTGTCTGGGGCGCGGAATCTATAAAATGATCATGATGTACATGGGGCATGCGATCCAGCTGACTATTGGCAATGACAGGCTGTTTATTCACCGCATCGGCGCAAGCCACATCCAATGCCACGGGATCGAAAGACGCAAACATACCAACGTCAGGCACGATAGGTATATCGTTTTCCGCATGGCAGTCGCAGTTCGGAGATACATCCACCACCAGACTGATATGGAAATGAGGACGGCCCTGCACCACTGCCTTGCTGTATTCCGCAATCTTCCTGTTCAAAATATCATTGGACTCATCCGCTGCAGGTTCTACCGCATCCATAGGACAAACACCGATGCAGCGCCCGCAGCCCACGCATTTAGCCTGATCTATGTATGCCTTTTTGCCCGATATCGACGGAGCGTCATGGGCACATATTTTTATGCAGCGCCCGCAGCCGATGCACTCCTCCTTGTTGACCTGCGGCTTTCCGGCGCTGTGCATCTCCATCTTGCCGGCTCTGGAACCGCAGCCCATGCCGATATTCTTAAGCGCTCCGCCAAAGCCGGTAGCTTCATGGCCTTTAAAATGGTTTAACGTAATAAAAATATCCGCATCCATCACCGCTCTGCCGATTTTTGCTTCTTTTACATATTCCCCGCCTTCTACCGGAACCAGCACATCGTCCGTCCCTTTCAGGCCGTCTGCAATGATCACGTGGCATCCTGTGGAAAAAGGTGAAAAACCGTTTTCATAAGCGGCGTCCATATGATCCAGCGCATTTTTCCTGCCGCCCACATACAACGTATTGCAGTCCGTAAGGAATGCCTTGCCCCCCAGCTCCTGGATTACTCTCACCACGACCGCCGCATAATTCGGCCTGAGATATGCCAGATTTCCAGGTTCACCAAAGTGAATCTTAATCGCTGCGTACTTTTTCTTAAAATCAATCTCCTTAATACCTGCCGTTTTTATTAATCTCTCCAGCTTTTGTGGAAGATTCTCCGTAAACGACGTCTTCATATTTGCATAATATACTTTTGATACTGCCATATATTCCTCCATTCCGCCCTACAGGGCAATTTTATTCTTACCCTTCGTTTTTATTATTATTTTTCATATAATCCAACACATCCAACAAGGAATAGAACTTGCCATAAAGCATCGCTTCGATTTCAGGCGTGGGTTCTATCAGATCCGGCACCATCACCGGTTTCATTCCCGCCCGATATGCCGAACGAACCCCGTTATGGGAATCTTCAATAGCGACGACATTTGTCGGCGTAACCCCCAGCTCTTCACATGCCTTCAAATAAATATCAGGATCAGGCTTGCTATGCTCTACCATATCACCCGTAATCACCGCGCGAAAATATTTTTCCAGCCCTGTTTCCTTCAAATGCCCCATGACGCTTTCCTTGCTGCTGGAAGAAGCCATACCAATAATATAACCATTTTCTTTCAAATACTCCAAGATTTCCCTTACCCCTTCTTTTACGGGAGTTCCTTCCTCTAACAAACGTTTTTTCATAAGAATATGCACCGTTTCGGTAAATTCATCAAAAGGAAAATCTTCTCCATAGAGATCGTACATCAGAGCTTCCGCATCATTCCGATTCAAACCGATACACCCTCTGATACCTTCGCTCAAATCACCAAGCCCCATTGACTCTCCGATTTCCTCCCAGCATTCATAGCTGATCCGTTCCGTATCGAACAATACTCCGTCCATATCGAATATAATTGCATTTGTCATGGTATGCTCACGCCTTTCCCTTATGTAAGTCATTATAATTATATATAAGCCCTATACTGATTTTCATCTGTAAAGGGCATAGCATCATTATAACCTATGAAATTATTGGAGGCAATAGGTATTTCATCAAGTAACTTTTTAAAACCAGTCCTCCGTATTCGTTTAATCCTTATAATAGTCCAACATATATTCATAAATGTTTCTGGTCTGTTCTTCATCTCCCCATGACAAAGGGTCATCCGCATAGCATAGAGTCCAAAATGGTTCTATGTTCTGAATGTTCCCAGGCAGACTTTCCCATAAATGATACATCCGACTTGCAAAACATTTTATATCTGAACAATTTACATAAACCGCCTTTAATTTACTTATTAAAATTCTGCCAAACCGTTCAATCTCAAGATTATTGTAATCAATATTTGTTCTTATGTAAATAATGGCTTTTTTTATGTCTGTTTCCCATTCTAAATAAAGCAAATCTTCGTTTTCGGGATCGTTGAGAAATAATTCATCAAGCCGTTTGCTGTATTCGTTTTCTGTTACTAAATCCTCGTAAAGCAAAATCGCATAAACTAACAACTCCTCCACAATAGTATTCCCTGCCCTTCGATTTATCATCCTGTTTTTTTCATTTTATCATAATCCCAAGGGCATGAAAATAGAGAGAAAAGCTCAACCTTCATGTGGGTTCTTTTATATACTCGCCCGAAAGGAAACGGACACACAGAGCGCATATGAGATTTACCGGGAGATCATCAAGGACAATATCTCTTACGACATTCTCATGCAGAATATGAAGTTTGACGGGGACAGGCTATTCCCTATTGTTTTCACCCCAGACACATAACTGATCCAAAACATCCATCAAGGACCTGCCCCTGTCACTCAGACTGTATTCCACCTTTGGCGGTATCTGTGGATATTCTTTTCTGATAATAAGCCGGTCCGCCTCCAGCTCTTTCAGATTGCCGCTGAGTGTTTTGTCTGACACATTTTTCAGATACCGTTTTAACTCATTGAACCTGACAACGCCAAACTCCATCAGGCAGTAAAGGATGACCATTTTGTGCTTGCCAGATATCAGGGACAGCGTATAACTGAACCCCGTATCCTCAAAATTCGCCTCGCCAATATAATTCTTTATCATCTTACGCTTTCCTTTAAGATAGTACTTGTATTTTTCCTGTTACCTGCTACAATTATATGCACAGACGCTGGTTCTGTCAATCCCATATAGAAACGAGGTAATAGATTGAAAATTAAAAATTTTCAATCCCAAGTTTGTGTCTGCGCGGCATCTACAAACTTGATATACGCAAAAAGCCGCGCAGAAATGGAGTAAACAATGAGAAAAAAACTCAGCATAACAGAAGGCATCTTCCCGATGCCGGTCTTAATGGTAGCAACCTACAATGAAGACGGCAGCGTGAATGTCATGAACGCTGCCTGGGGTACCATGCAGGAAAGAGGCAATGTCGCCCTCAATCTGACGGAAACGCACAAGACCGTAAAAAATATCAAGGCAAGGGGCGCTTTTACGGTAAGCATCGCTGACGCAGCCCATGTGGTGGAAGCTGACTATTTCGGTGTTGAATCCGGCAACCGGGTTGCAGGAAAATTCGAGAACAGCGGCCTGACCGCAAGTAAAGCAGAAACCGTAGACGCCCCTGTCATTAATGAATTCCCTCTCTGTCTTGAATGTGAGTTTATTGAATACCAGGACGGGGAATATGGATGCGGCGTCATCGGCAGAGTGGTAAATGTCACAGCAGACGAAAATGTCATGGCCGGTGACAAAGTCGATATGTCCCTGGTAAACGCAATCGCCTTTGATCCTTATACACATGGCTACTATAAGGTGACCGAAAGGATAGGGGAAGCATTCAAAGACGGCTTACAGCTCAAAAAATAATACTGATGCGACACAGGGATTCCCAGAAATGGGGACTCCTGTTTTGTTTCATTTTATTTCAGGAAACTGTCTAATGCTATGGAAAAGCTGCAGAAAACCCATTCACTTTCAGCAAGCAGCGCAATATCATCCTCCGCTTGCACCGTTTTCCCGTCCGCCTCAAAGCCGGAGGACACCCAATATAAGTGCCGATACGGATAATATTTGTGCCCTCCTGCATAGCATTTTTTGCCCTCGTAACAGAGTCCAAGACCATAACCGTTTTCTGTCATAGCCTTTTAAGGATTGAGAAAGTCCCTTTGTTTAACTTGTTATTGATTTAAAATCGTTTTTTCTATAATATCCACCGCTCTTTCGTTCTCCTGTTGGCATAAAGCAATGACTTCCTCGTCTCCTTTTTCTATCGCCGCTTCCGTATCCGCCCCCAGCTGTACAAAACAGATATAAGGCTCGATTACCTCTATCCGGGACGCCTGTACCTTTCCAAGCTCCTGCGGCCTCTCTCTATATTTTACCAGCAAAGAATCTCTATATGCATTCAACATCTTTTCTATTTCCGGCAAATATTCCGCTTTTGCCTTCAAAATAATCATGATATCGATATCCGTTTCTATATTCATTTTTTCTGCCAGAAAATCATCATACATTTCCTCGGTAATTCCCGTTTCTGTCCTCAGTTCCGCTACCGTAAGCTGCTTATCCGGCCAATAATTTTCTCCAAGAATATTCACTACCTCATTTTTAATCTTACTCATGGGAATATATATACTAACGCTTTCTTCCCCCGGATTGCTGCCTTCGTTATTCCGCCTCACATTTTCCACACTGTTTGTATTAGAATCAGACACCAGCTCTTCGCCGCATCCCGTCATAACCGGCGCCGCCAAAACCCATATGCTCAATACCATTACCAATGTCATAGCTAATGTACGTATTTTCATAATAATCCTCCATACTACCAACAGCCCGCTAATTCTGCCCCTGATTAATACTTACTTTTTATCTCTTTTCATTATTTCCCAATCTATAAAATTTATTCCAAATAGCTATGAAAGAGAAAGTTTGCCTTGGAAATCGGTTATTCTGAAAAATAAAAAAAGACTACCCCGATTCCATATGAAAATTGGGGCAGCCGATAGGTGTTAAGTCTGTATTTTGGAGAGAAGTGCCTCTTGTAATACTTTTGAAAAGTTGATGCTTTTTTCTTCGCAAAGGGTATTCAGCCACATGGGGATGCTCAAAGTCTTTTTCACTGCCTTATCGCTATGTTGCCTTGCGTATTCGGTCATATCCACCAGCACCATATTGACAAAAGCATTATCAGCAGAGAATTCCATTTCAAGATCTTTCAGAATGGCAGCGGGATTGATTTTGCCTAATGCACTAGGAGCAGGGAAGGGTTCGCCGTCACGCAGGGCGGTAAAGAGATACTGTCCGCAAACATCAACCGCCATGCGCATAGCATCTGCTATATTATCTCCAAAGGTTGCGAGATTCCCCAAATCAGGAAAAATAACGGATATTTTACCTTCTTCCTCATAGAAAATAGCCGGGTACACATAATTCATAAATCAATACTCCTTTTCACAATTTATTTCGAAGGGCAGGGGCTTATTTCAGCCCCGCCTGGTTTCGTATGGATTTAACAACACTTTTTGGGATGTCGCCGGGATGATTCGGGACGCTTACTTTTCCAGGCTTTATTGGATGTTTATATTGATAATGTGAGCCACTTATGTCTGACACGTACCATCCATCATCCTTTAGCATCCGGTCGGCTTCTCGGAACTTCATGTATGTTTCCTCCTTACAACTACATATTAACACGTATTTTACGTATAATCAAGATTTTTTTCCAGGGAACTGTTGAAAGATTCAGCCAAAACTTTCCATTTCTTAATTATTTAAATAACTGTTATGAATATGTTTTAACTATGGTATAATAAGGAAGCGCACTGATGTGCGCGTAGGTCAGCAGCCTCGCGGCTGGTGACAAAATATAATAAGGAAGCGCACTGATGTGCGCGCAGGTCAGCAGCCTCGCGGCTGGTGACAAAGCATAATAAGGAAGCGCACTAATGTGCATATTAAGATAGGATATTTGTGAGAGCGATAAACTTGCTGAATATTCTGGCAATATGTTTTCTGAAAAGCTTTTTATGCCGCGGAATGGAAACCATAAAAACAGGCGGGCCTCTGCCCGAGTGTTTTTGCTTTCCTGGGTTCCATGAAGCGTCCGGCATAACTGCTTTTCAGAAAACATATTGCCAGAATATTCCCACAACCCCCTATCCCCTCACACCACCCTATCCCCCACTACTACGAAAGGTACCACATAACCAATGCTTTTTAACTCCTATATATTCATTTTCATCTTTCTTCCCGCCGTCCTCCTCGGATGGTACGGACTGAATAAACTGCAAAAATATGAACTGGCAAAGGTTTTTTTGACCGGCATGTCCCTATGGTTCTACGGTTATTTTAATACTTATTACCTTTTCATCATTATTGCCAGCATTCTTATTAATTACCTGATCAGCTACTTACTGACTTTTTGTAAAACCAGGCGCGCAAACCACTTCGGACTGTTCGCCGGCGTTGCCGCCAATCTGGCGATTCTTTTTTATTTTAAATATTATGACTTCTTCATTGAGAATATCAATTACGTTTTTCGGGCGGATTTTAATTTAAAGCATATTCTTCTGCCTCTGGGGATCAGTTTTTTTACTTTCCAGCAGCTATCCTTTATCATTGACCGGTGTACCGGAAAAACGGAGCATTATTCTTTTATTAATTACGCTGCTTTTGTCACCTTCTTTCCCCAGCTGATCGCCGGGCCCATCGTTTTGTATAAGGAAATCATTCCTCAATTCGATGACCTTTCCAGGAGAAATTTTGATATTAGCAGTTTTGCCAGAGGTATTTCTCTTTTTGTTATAGGGTTAAGTAAAAAGGTGCTTTTAGCCGACGTGCTTGCCCTCGTTACAAATTTCGGCTTTGAACAGACTTATTTTTTGGATTCGCCCTCCACTCTGCTCGTAATCCTGTCCTATACCTTTCAGATTTATTTTGATTTCAGCGGTTATAGTGATATGGCGATTGGACTGGGATATATGTTTAATGTGCAGCTTCCGGTAAACTTTAATTCTCCTTATAAAGCATGTTCCGTAAAAGAATTGTGGCAGCGCTGGCATATGACCCTTTCCCGTTTTTTTGTCACCTATGTTTATATTCCGCTGGGAGGCAGCAAAAAAGGAAAGGCACGGACAATTTTAAATACAATGGTCATTTTTTCCTTAAGCGGCCTTTGGCATGGCGCTAATTGGACTTATGTAGCATGGGGCGTTATGCAGGGACTTTTGGTTGTTTGGGACAATCTGGGTATCATAGGGGTCAGGGGAAGTCAGGAAAAAAATCCTTCCCGTTTTTATATTCCAAGATGGCTGGGATGGTTTTTTACCTTTTCCTTTTTCAATTTATCCCTGTTTTTCTTCCGCAGCGAAAGTATGGCCCATGCTTTCCAAATGTTTAAAAACCTCTTTTCCTTCCGAAATACGGGATATATTCATAAGCTGGTTATAAATATGGATATTCCTGAATTTTATATTTTTAAACAGGCCGTTACCATGTTCGCTCCGGAAATGCTTCCTGTTGCTTATATTATACTGTTCCTGCTGATTCTGATCGCCAGTGCATTCATCCTGACAAGAAAAAATGCGTTGCAGATCGTAGAAACGGCAGATTACGGTTCCGGATTCTGCTGGTTCATCGTTATCCTCTTTATCTGGTCGCTTATTTCCTTTTCACAAGTCAGTACATTTATTTATTTTAATTTTTAATAAAACGGAATTATCTTCACGAAAGGACAGACTATTTCATGTTAAAAACATCGGAACTTCAAGAGCATACGGCACGGAAATTTGTAAAATGTTTTTTCCGGCGCATCCTTTTTCTTATGGTGATTATAGGCGCTGTCGTTGTTCTTATCGACCCGTTTTTTCACTACCATAAACCATGGTTTGGATTGAAAGCGGTTCTCACTGATAAAGAATATCAATGCATCGGTTCTTTACGGACTTTCGAATACGACAGCCTGATCGTGGGCTCCTCCGTAGCGGAAAATTATAATAACGGCTGGTTTAACGATGGTTTTGATTGCACCGCCATCAAAGCAGTCCGTTCCTACGGCGCTACTGCGGATCTTTGTTATCTTCTGGACGCCGCCTATGAAAAACACGATTTAAAATATGTATTTTACAGCATGGACACTTCCTCCCTGGCAGCATCCCCTGTCCCCACTTACGAACTGACGGGATGCCCCATGTATCTGTATAACAAAAATTATTTTGACGATGTGGAATACCTTTATAACAAAGGCGTTCTTTTTGAGAAAATACCTTATATGATCGCCAATACTTTTTTGGGGGATTATGATGCCAACGATTCCTATAACTGGGCGCAATGGAAAGAATTTAACCAGGATATGGCGCTTGGCCTTTATATCCGCACGCCGGAAATCGCTCCTATGAAAGAAAAAGATTATTACCGCGATACCTTGGACGCCAATATTAATTTAATCAGAAAGCAGGTGGAAGATCATCCGGAAACGAAGTTTAAGATTTTCTTCCCGGCTTATTCCATGCTCTTCTGGGACAATCTTTACCGCAGCGGAGATTTGGAAGCCTATCTTTATAATATGGAACAGACCGCTGCCGTTTTGCTGACATACGATAATGTGGAACTATTTTATTTCCAGGATGAACGGGAAATCGTTACTAACCTGGATAATTATATGGATACCCTGCATTTCTCGCCGGAGATCAATCAGTATATGGCGGAAGCTATCATTCATGGAAACAACCGGCTTACAGAGGATAATTACAGGCAGAAATTTTCCCTTATGAAAGATTTCGCTTATGAAATCGTCCATGAACTTATACTTCCTTATGAAGATTCCATTAGGGTAGGGTAATAATCTCCTATTGGGAATTCACTGCGTTTGAAATATCCGCAAATACGGTTTTTCCTTTTTGTGGAAAAGAGTACCGATTAGAGTCAATCCTGCCTCTTTCCGAAAGCAGCCCGGAAGTCAGAAGGTGTCATTCCAGTTTCTTTTTTAAATACTTTGCTGAAATACAACTGATCCGCATACCCGGTGATTTCCGCAATTTCCCTTACCGTCAGGAACATATTTTCCAAAAGCAGAGCCTTCGCCCTTTCAATTCGCAGCCTGTTCAAATAATCGGAAGGCGACATTCCCTGCTCCTGGCGAAATAATGTACTGAGATAAGAGGGAACCAAACCAAACTTTTTTGACAACTCTTTTGTTGTAATCTTTTCCCCATAATGACCCTCCAGATATTGCCTTACGGACTCCGCCAACTGCTCTTTCCCGCTGCCGTCTTCTTTTTTTTCTCCTCCTCCAACGCCGACAGCAGAAAAAATCTTCTGGTAATGTTGTTCCTTTTCCCTTTCAACTAATAAAACTTTCAACTTTGCCAGCAGTTCCTTCATATTATCGATCGAAACCGGTTTCAACAGGTATTCCGATGCATGGTATTTTAATGCTTTCCGCGCATAATCAAAAATCTCATATCCGGATATGACAACTGTAATTATATTCGGATAGTCACGGTCGATCCGGCGCAATACTTCAATACCATCCATCCCCGGCATACGAATATCCGTCAGAACCACATCAAAGCTTTCTTCCTCCAACCGCTCCAACGCGGCTTCTCCGTCATATACACAGGCACATACCTCAAACTCCGGCCCGAACCGTTCCATCATTTTCCGTATGCTGTCGCCAATAAAAGGCTCATCTTCCGCAATCAGCACTTTATACATTCATTTCACCGCCTATTTCAACTGTGCAGTATTCCCCATCCTCCCCTTTATCATGTATTTTAAAAAACGCTTTTTTTCCATATGCTATTTTTAACCGTATAATAACATTAATAAGACCATATCCGCCGATTCCCAGACTGCCGATATCGTCGCTCAAATTATCCTGCCAATTTTCCAGTTTTTCGTCCAGCTTTTCCATGGCTTCTCTTCCGAATCCTCTTCCGTTATCGCTGACCTTGACGAACCAATGATTTTCTGCTTCCTTAATTTCAATAACAATCTTCCACTCCGTTTTTATTTCCCGCAAGCCATGTTGGAAGCAGTTCTCTACAATAGGCTGAAGAATCAGTTTTGGCACCCTTATTTTTTCCGCTCCCTCTTCCGCCCTGATTTCATATCTTATCCTTTCCTTAAACCTGCATTTCATAAGTTCCAGATAATTCCTTGTATGGTTTATTTCTTCCTCCATACTTACTTTATTCATATTAAAGGCACCCGCATAACGCAGCATACTGGAAAGATGTTGGCAAATATCCATAATCTCATCCGCCCCATATTCAAATCCAATCGCATTGATCACAGACAGGATATTATATAAAAAATGAGGATTCATCTGCGCCTGAACGGCCAGCATCCGAGTTTTCGCCTCCTGTAGTTTTACATAATCCAATTCATCTTTCGATAATTGAAGATTTTTATATAAAGATTCAAAAGCGGTATCAATGACACGGATCTCATCCCTTTCCTCGGCCTCCTCCGCCAGCATTTTCTCTGTCTGTGCTCTGTCCGCATGCCTGATTCTTTCCTGAAGCTTCTTCAGCGGCTTCGTCAACCTGTCCGCGATCAGTCCGGTAAATACCAGCATCACAAGCAGCAGGACTATGGCAATAAGCAAAGCTACCCCCACTACGGGAAAAACCGCCTTCCGCAATACATTTACCGGCTTCACTACAGCAAAATACCAATCCGTATTTTCGCTTTTTTCATAACAAAAGTAGCTCTTTTCTCCGTTTAAACTGGTTTTAACAATTCCCTTTTCCCCTTCTATGCAGGAAATCAACTGCCCAACATCCGTACCGGCTCTTGTATCATTGCTATAGATCAATTCTCCTTCCCCTGTAAAAAGATATTGCTTCTGTTCCTGCCCGCCAAAAAATAATTCCTCCAATTTCCGTACCGGATATTGAATCTCCACAAGTCCATAAGAAGCATAGGAATTGATATCCACGATTTCCCTGATTACAGAAATCATTTTTTCTTTATCTGCCCAAAAATCGTCATGCGGGGGCAGCTTTCCGCTGCTGTTGCGCTTTGGAACGACGGAATCATACCATTCCGTATAATCCGGCATTTTCATACGCGCTCCGATCGCCTTTTGGTCATCCGGTATTCCAATACTGATATAAGAACCAAAACGATTAAAAATACTTACTCGCAGAGATCCCAGGTTTACCGCACTTATGGATATCAGCGTGTTGGATGCCATATTCCCCATGTCGCTGTAACTGTTCGGAATCCCCTCTTTCGATAAGTTCTGCATATATTCCTGAATAAAAGGATTTGAGACCACCTCAATCGTGAGCCGGTCCATCTCCTTTATCCTGTTATCCAGTTGTCCTGTCATTTCTTTTACTGACAATTCCATGTTCTGCAGTATTTCCGTCTGGAGCCGCTTTACGATATACGCGTAAACGGCTCCAAATCCCAATAAAATCACCAGAAAAACTATGGCGGAATAATACAGAAACAATTTTTGCCTGAATTTCAGTTTTTTCATTCCCTACCTATAAGAAAGTGCTATCATCCGATGCCCTTCCACCTTCGCTACCTTGATATGAACATATCCATCCTCCAGCCGCATGTCTACAGGTTCCCCTTCCGGCACGAACATAGCTCCCTCCGGCTTCTTTTCTGTTTTTATCCATACCTCCACATGATATAATGGTATGATCTCTTCCACCGTATCCACATATTCGCTTCTATGCTGCGGAATGTAATGCAGTAAATGAAGGATCAGCCTTTTTTCCTCCTTTTGCTCCAACAGTTCCACTTCCAACGAAGAAGGGCCGTTATGTTTCACGATGGGATTTGGCAGAAGCATATTCATTATATTACAGAACAGCTTCCTGCACCACCCCGGACGATATAAATGATAAATAGTAAATATGGGATGTGCAAAGTAAAAAGAATTTTCTCCTTCCACGATTCCCGGATAAACCTCTTCCCCGGAAGACGGCGCGTGCATATGCGAAGAAAAATGTTCATAAGTCCGGTTAAACACCGGCCTTTTCACCATACAGCATACTTTTCCCCGATCCGTTGCCTCCACTTCACTTCCTCTCACATACATTACATGCTCCACACAAGGCAGCCCTTTTCCGGCCTCTCCCTTCGGAACAATATAATCCGGTTCATAAGGAGCCTCCCCTTTATAAGAGATCCCCCAACGAGACAATGCAAATTCCCTGATTCCTTCCTTCTCTTTGATAAGCCCTGCTTCATGGGACAAAAATATTTTTCCCCCGCCGTCCATAAATCTATCCAGCTTTTCTTTCAGTTTTTTATCCACCGGAATCAGATCGGGCAAAATCAAAAGCCTGTATTTCCCAAAATCCATCTTGGAATCTACAAATTCAAATTGGTAGCCGCCCTCCTGAAGCAGCCGGCAAGCCCCTTGAGAAGCTCCCGGAAGATTCCCCGCTCCGGCTCCGGTAAATTCCTCCGGTACCAACACCGCTATCTCGGAAACCGGCAGCGCGCCGACACACCATGGCTCCTTCTCTTCCACTCTGCGATATATATCTCCAATCAGATCATAGACCGGTTTCGACAGGATTCCCGACGGTTCCAGCTGATCGCCGATATTGCACCCCCCGCCCAAGGCCAGCATACGAAAACATTCGTATTCCAGCGACACCGGATCTCTGAAGGAATGGAAATCTCCCCACGAGGTATGGAATTTTCCGGTCAATCCCACTGTTGGAAGTCCCCAATTACGTATATACCTCTGGGAATGGGGAAAGTCCAGATAATCCCAGGGGCCTCCCGGCAGAGATTCCATAGCGACATAGGTATAACCATCCTTTACCGGGCGATCCGGCTTTCCTACATGCCCTTTATTATAAAAAATATCATAATTCGGATGCAGTTCTCTGATAAAGCCTGACATATCCCGTACAAAATCCTGATATGTCAGTTCCGCAAACTCTTCCCTGTCTTTCTTGCTGCGCGGTTCCAGTCCAGCCGCCCTCATCTTTTCCATACACGTCTCACAGCAGCATTCCACCACGAAAGATGCATCAAACCATATCCCGTCCGCCGGAATCGCTTCCATCAGCTCCCGGAGATGCTCCTTCAGAAAATCCCTGTAACCGGTGTTTACACAAAGATTCTTATAAAATCCCGCTTCAAAAAATGCCTTATGCTCATAATCGCTAAGAGCTCCATTTTCATCAATGCATATCCATTCTCTATGATGTTTTACCGTATAAACATCCCAGCGCACACTGGTGTACAGATTCACTTTAATTCCCCTCTCCCGGCAGCATTTTGTCTGTTCCTCCAGCAAATTCGCTACTTTTAAATGAGGATGCATTCTCTCAGGAAAATGCTCCGACCTGTAATACATCATACCATGATGGCAGCGCGCAAATAAATTGACAGAATTTACATGGGCATTTTCAAGAGTATCCGCAAATTTTTCCCCGGAAAAATCTCCTGCAATATTTTTGATCTCTTCGCTGTTATGAAAATCCAAATGGATCTGCCTCATTGGGAATTTATTTTTATGATCCCTCATTCCTTCCCTGCCTTTCCCTGTTGTCCTTACTATTTCTCTTTATGCTCAAATCATAAAATTCCCCGCATCCTTCCGAAACAAATACTCCTAATCTGCCTCTTTTTATGTTATAAATCCTGGAAGTCATCGCGGTCATCCCTTCCACATACACCACACATACCGTATCGTCCACAAGCACGGAAACCACATACTCTTCTCCCGGCTTTAACGGACAATCACGCTCCAGTTCCGGGAAAAACGGCTTATCCCCGTTAATCTCCCACGTATCTTCATTCTCCCCTTTTATTTTCCTTGGCCACATATCAAAAACCATCCGGTTTCTATAAGGTTCCAAACGTATATAATAACTTTGTTCCGCTTCCCCATCGCTGCGGAGCAATATCCCCAACGCTCTCGTTCCCTCTTCAAAACACATTTTCGCTGTTATCAAGCATCTTCCCGGCAGTTCCTCCTCCGTTACTGCCGCCGAAAACAAATTTCTGCCATTCATCCTGAATCTTCCATTTTTTTCTTTGGATAGATTCCCGCATATTTTATTTAATAAAAACGGCACTTCCTGATGAAAATATCTCTTTATGCCGGAAGGCATCCCAGCATATAAAATACCGTTTTTTCTTTGCATCAGCTCATGAACGACCAAATTTCCGGCCCACTCGTAATCTCCATAGTCATTTTCTTCCTTTTTGGTCGGAACCCAGCCGAAAATAAAACGTTTTTCTCCATCGGACGCCGTCTTTCCCGCATAAAATCCTCTTCCATCAAAAGTATCTTCCCGGGGCGAAACAAAATCTCCCTCTGCCGCTCCCACGATCCGATAATGGGTGGCAAACCTTTCCGAAAAAGTGGAAAACAACAAATATTTCCACCTCCCCATTCGGAATGCTTCCGGGCATTCATGGGTCATATACAACCCGGGCGCATAGTATGCCTCCGACGCCTTCCAGTCCAGCAGATTATCCGACCGGCATAATCCCACGCACCCTCTTTTTCTTCCGGAGCCTTTCCGCTGTCTGGCTGCCAGCAGCATTTCATACTCCTTCCTTTCCTCATTCCAGAAAACAAAAGGATCTCTCCAATCGGAGAATTCATAATAATCCTCCGACGCATAAAAAGTCTTCTCCGGCAATTTCTCCCACGTAAAGAGATTATTGCTTTTCGCCATCATAACTGCCTGTAAAGGCTCTCCCTGTACCCGGAATTCCGAATGCGCGTTGTACCCCGTGTAATATAAATAATAAACACCATCATTTTTATAAATAGAACCTGTATATGCATTCAAATCCTGGTCTTCCTCTGTTCCATGCGCCAATACTTCCCCATACTCTTTATAGTGGATAAAATCTCTCGTGGTCACCAGATACCATGACGTTCCCTCTTCATATTTTTTGCGGGAAGCATATAAAAAATAAAGATAATAAATTCCATCTTCATAATAGGGAATCACATCCCCCACATAGCCTTTTTCCGGCCGGTAAAAAAAATCCCTCAATCCTTCCACCTATCCTTTCACCGCTCCTACCGTCAATCCGCCAACAATATATTTTTGAAGATAAAAATACAAAACAATCATAGGAAGCGACGCGATAACCAGATCTGCAAACACCAAATTCCAATCCCGAAAATAACTGCCATAAAATTGATATACCGATAAAGACACCGGCGTTTTCTCAGGACTGTTCACCATATATAGCGGTATCATCATATCGTTCCATATGTTCATCGCAATAAATACGATATTTGTAGCGATGATCGGCTTCAGAAGCGGCATTACCACCGTAAAAAACAATCTTATAGGCCTGCATCCATCGATAAAAGCCGCCTCATCCAGTTCTCTCGGTACATTCTTCATAAAGCTTGTAAACAAAAAGACGCTCCAGGGAATATACATTCCGGCGAACACGAGAATTACGCTGAAATAAGTCCCGTAAATATGCAGCGCCTTCAGAAACGCCAATGTGGGAATCACCATAAGCGGGGCTACCATTCCCACATTAATATACATATATACCCCCTCCGTAACGCGGGAAGACCTTCGTTCCATAATAAAAGCACAAAGCATGGCACATATCGTACACACCGATACACCAAATACAGAATAGATGAAACTGTTGAAAGTAGCTCTCCCCAGCTTTCCGGAAGTAAATACATATATGTAATTTTCCAAATGCCATTCTTCCGGCAAATCTATCGTAAACCGGGCCGCTGCCGCCGCATCCTTAAAAGAACCAAATATCAGCATAAGCAGCGGAATGAGAATAATACCACTAAGTGCTAACATGCATAGCTCAAATATTATCTTTCCCACACAGCGTCTGCTTTTCATGTCATATTTTCCTCCTTTCGGTGCAAAATACCGGAAAGGCTAACGGAAATGATCGAAATAAATACAAATAGTACGATGCCCATCGCCGCGCTTTTTGCCAGCCTTCCTTCAGAAAATGCCTGATATATCATGGTATTCAATACCTGTGTGGCAAAACCCGGACCTCCGTTGGTCATGACAAAAACCTGATCGAACACCTTAAATCCTCCGATCACACACATCGTGACATTGACCGTAAAGGAAGGAATCAGAAGGGGAAGAGTAATAAACCAAAACGCCTGAAAACTGCCCGCGCCGTCTATTTTCGCCGATTCATAATACTCCCGGGAAATTCCCTGCAAACCGGCAAGAAAAACCGTCATAACATATCCCGACCACTTCCAAACTTCCACCGCTATAATACAGCCAAGGGCTGTCTGTGTACTTCCCAGCCAGTCATGGCCGATCTCTTTATGCAAAAAGATCCCAAGCATCCGATTCAGCATCCCATCCGTGCGCAATATGGAAGAAAACAATACCCCTACCACAATATAACTCAACACCGAGGGGATATAATATACCGTCCTCAAATATTTCTGGGTGCGCAGCCCGCGGTTAAGCGCCAACGCCAGCAGTAAACCTGCCAAAAGTTTTATCATCGTTGTCGCCACCGCAAAGACTACCGTGTTTCTCAAAGAAAGCAGAAAATGCCTGTCCCTGAAAATCGCCAGGTAATTATCCAATCCTTTAAAATGAAGTCCCTCCATATTCAGGAAAGCTCCCTTAAATGACAGATTTTCCACATTCCAGTTCGTAAAAGACATAACCAGCCCTATCACAAGAGGGATCATATAAAATGCAGTATAGATAAACAGCGCCGGCACCATCAGCCGATATGGATATATTCTTATTCCTTTTGCTTTTCTTTTTCTCATATGCACCACTTATACCTTAAAATCCCGTTTGTTCTGTTTCCGCCATATATTCTTCATATTTTACCTGCCATTCCTCCACAATCTGCAACGGAGTAGAACCTCCATTTACCATGTCCACGTAGTTTTTCCACAAGTCCGGCAGAATGGACGACATTTCCGGTATCGCGCCATTCATTTCGATAAAATATTTATTTGTCTCAACATAATTATCCACAATACTCTGTACGCACTGAGGAACCTGTCCGCCATCCACATCGGAAAATGCAGGGAATCCCGGCAACTGCTCATAATAAAGATTCATATATTCCGGCCGCGAAAAACATTCCAATACTTTTAATGCTGCGTCCGTATTCTGTCCGTTTTTGCATACATAAACAGAACTTACATAGGCTCCGATGGAAGTCGCATCCTGATCTGCAAAAGGAACTACAAAAGAACCGAGTTCCAGATCCGGATATTTTGCCAGCATATCCGTAACCGTCCATTCTCCGGTATACATCATGGCCGCTTCCCCGGTTGCAACGGCTTCTTTCCACATATCCTGAGTTGCCGACGCATGGTTCTCATTCACATAGCCTTTCTCGTACAGTTCCGTCAAAGTTTCCAGTACTTGAATATATTCCGGATAATCCGTCCATTTCGCTTCGTTTACTCGTATCTTCTCCAAAGCGTCGGGATTATTGACCGATAATACGATCGGCAATGCCGATGTAACCCAGCACTGCATTACAGAACTATCCTTATCGGGAAAATATACAGGAACCACACCTTTATCTTTTATTTTCTGACAAAGGCCAAGAAATTCCTCATAAGTTTTCGGGTTCATTTCTTCTGCCAGCCCCAGCTCTTCCATTAATCCCTTATTGTAATACATTCCAAAATAACATTCGGAAGATTCCGTGGGAAACGCCCATATTTTTCCATCCTTATCTTTTAATATATCGGGATTTACCAGTCGGCTTACCCATTCTTCGCCAGTAAGTTCCACGCAATTTTCCTGCGCATTGACCGTGCCGTATTCCGTGGGTGCGTTATGTTCAAAAATATCGGGCGCATCCCCGGTTGCCAGCTTTGTTTTCAGCATCGTATGGTACTGATCGTCCGCCACTTGCTGGAATTCAATTTCAATGTTTTCTTCCTCCAGCAGCTTTGCTGCCATCGACTCATAAGCCGCCTTATATTTGGTTGCGGAAGTAAACCAGATTACTTTTTGTTTTTCCCCGTCGGAAAAAGCGCTTTCTGAACTTTCTTCTCCCGCCCCGGCTGCTTCTTCAGCGCCAGCCCCTTTATTCTCGGAACTTCCACTTGCCGTACCGGCGGATTCGGTCTGCGCCCCATTTCCGCATCCCGCCGCCAATACACATATGCCGATCAGCAAAGCCATCCATTTTTTTATTCTCTTCATTGTGTAACCTCCCTTTCTTTTTTGTGATTTTAATATATCATTCTGCCCATTTTTCTAATATAGAAAAAGGACAAATATCATATGGAAAAAATGCAAAAAAAATCACTCCCCTGCTTCGGAGAATGATTTTCCTGCCAAAATTTCACAATATTATTATTTTATAACCAATCCCACCGGACAATGATCCGATCCAAATATTTCCGTATAAATCAGCGCATCCTCCAGGCGTTCCTTCAGCGCTTCCGATACGAGGAAATAATCGATGCGCCACCCCGCATTTTTGGCTCTGGCGCTGAACCGATACGACCACCAGGAATAAGCCCCTTCTTTATCGGGATAAAAATGCCGGAATGTATCTATAAAACCGGCTTCCGTCAGCTCCGTAAATTTTCCCCTCTCTTCATCCGTAAATCCCGCATTTTTTCTGTTTGTCTTAGGATTTTTCAAATCGATCTCTTTATGGGCTACATTCAAATCCCCGCAGAAAATAACCGGTTTTTTTGCTTCCAGCCCTTTTAAATAGCCAAGGAAATCCTTCTCCCACTGCACCCGGTAGGAAAGCCTCGCCAACCCTTCCTGGGAGTTCGGCGTATATACCGTTATCATATAAAAATCTTCATATTCCAAAGTAATGACCCTTCCTTCGTGGTCATGTTCCTCCACTCCTATTCCGTATGCGACGGATAAAGGCTCCTTTTTTGTGAAAACAGCCGTTCCCGAATAGCCCTTCTTTTCCGCATAATTCCAATATTGCCGATATCCCGGAGTCTCCAGTTCAATCTGCCCCTCCTGTAGCTTTGTCTCCTGTATGCAAAAAATATCTGCATCCACTTCTTTAAAAAAATCGAGAAACCCCTTGCCTACACAGGCCCGAAGCCCGTTTACATTCCAGGAAATTAATTTCATGCTTTTTTGCTCCTTCCAGATAAAGATAAATGGGTAGTTGTAAAATTGTAAAATTGTAGGTTGTGAGAATATTCTGAAAATATGTTCCGTGAAAATCCTGTTGTACCGGGCATTCCATCAAGCCCAGTAAAACAGAAGACAGTCGGGAAATGTCCCTCCTGTCTTCTATGGTCTTGATTCCATGGTACAGAAGGATTTTCACGGAACATATTTTCAGAATATTCAGCAAGTTTATCTATAATATCTATTTTGCAATTTTTTAAAAGCTAACTAGATATTATAAGGAATCTTTATCTGTGTCAATATGTGTTTTCTTGAACTTCTATTGTATTCATTACACTGATTATTTTAGAGGGCGTTTCCGAGGTTGTTTCCGGGTCTGCGGGGATTGCTTGTGCTTGGAGCAGCGTTTCTTCTACTTCGGGGGAGCCGTCATAGTAGTGGAGCAGAAGGCCGACTACCCGAGTATAGCTGAGCGTCCCGTCCTCGACTCCGTTTAAAACCATGGAAGTCTCCGAAAGCTTATCCGAAACTTTGTCTACTACTTCCGTACTGATCACCGCCCTGGCTTCCACTTTTTCCCAGGCATCTTTCTCTAAAAATATATTTTCCTCCCTCACCCGGGGAGAGATATTTACGTGGGATAAGTATATTTCTTTATCCTTTCCTATAGCTTTATAAAATTCATTATCAATATAGTTTAACACGCTCAGATATCCGCTATACTGGAATGTCAGATCGGAAGAATGAATACAGGCAAGAAAACCTATCATATTCGCTTCTTCTTCATACATAAAGCCTTTCAAATGCGCATATTCATGGCAAATCGTCGCCGGGCGGTTTATTTCATGCATCAGCTTATTATAATTCACTTCCATCGAAAAAGGGAAAAAATATCCTTTCATTTTCTGCTGGCTGAAAAATCCTGAAAATGTAAACTGTTTCGGCCTGGGGTAGTATCCTGCCAGCTGTCCGCACTCTCCGCCCAGATCCTGCATGCACGCTATAAGTTCCCCTTCCATATCCTCAGGATAAATAATATTTCCGTTTTCATCTCTCTCTACCAGCTCTGCCAGCTCATTCGTTTTTATTACTACATAATCTCTTAATCTGATCAATTCCTCCAATGTATATTCCCTGGACAACAGGTCTATCACCACGAAACCTTCTTCCGCGGAGCTTCCCTCCGCGAAGCCCCCTTCCGTTCCCCTGCAAAGTATTCCGTATTTTTCTTCCAGTGTGGAGCAATGATAGGGAATAAAGCAATTCAGTGTCATTACTATGGCAACCCCGGTGAATATCCAACCGTAAACAACAAAATAACCCTTGCAAAACTTTCTTATCCCATTCCTGTTTTTATGCTTCCAATCTGCCTTGGCTCCGCCAATCGGCCGCAGCGTGTCCCGCTGCTTTTCAAAAATCCATGCAGCGCCGTATACAGCAGACAACAGTATGGCTGCCGCCGTTAAAACAGCGCCCGCTATAACCATCATTTCGCCTACGGAAAAAGAAAATATTCCCATGGCTCTGCTATATGTATTCACCCATAAGGGATAAATATGTATTACGTAAAAATCGCAAAAAGCCTTGTTCTTCCATGCCAGAATATTCAGCACCACTACCAAAATCCAAAGCCCCCCTGGCAGCAGATATCTCTTTCCCCCGCCTGGCCGCCTTCCTGGCTGAAAATCTTTCCGCCGCATCCATATACCTCCCATAAAATATCCGAAACCTTCTTATATATCATTAGAATAACATACAGATATTACATGGAATTGATATTTTGTAAATTTTTTGTGAATATTTTATAGTTAATTTCTATTATTTCACTTATCTTTGGTAAATATATACAATATTTTAAGTTGGGAGATTTTCTGCTTTTCCTTTTTCCTCTTTCAAATAATCATTGCATTATATTTGCCAGATTGTGTTTATCAAGTTTCGATTATCTAATTTCATATCGTCCTATAATAATATTTTATCGAATATCAATAAATTCTTATTGACTTTCAATTTGAACCGTGATAGGATAAACATCAATAAATGATTTTTAACTTCAAAAACTTATTGACCAAAGGAGGCTTTCCCATGAAAGATAAACTGACGCTGGCTACCAAACTGCTTTTAGATTTCATGTTTTATACAGGAATTCTTGTCACTCTTACTCTTCCCATCAGCATTAAATTTTACGGAAGATATAACAGCTATTTTGCCAATAACTATGTCCCTCTTATTCTGCTTTTCTTCTTTTCCGGGACATTTGCTATTCTTATCATTTATGAACTCAGGAAAATATTCCGCACCGTCTTAAACGACGACTGTTTTATCCTGGAAAATGTCACAAGCCTCCGGCGCATGGGCACTTATAGCCTGGTGATCGCCCTGATTACCGCCGGCCGGCTGTTCCTTTATATTACTCCGGCGGTTCTCATCGTTATTCTTGTTTTTGTCATAGCCGGACTTTTCAGCAAAGTTTTATCCCAGGTATTTGATAAAGCTGTTGCATACAAACTGGAAAACGACTTAACCATTTAGGAGGAAACCCATGGGAATTATTATTAACTTAGACGTGGTCATGGCGCAACGCAAAAAAGGACTGACCGAACTTGCAAAAGATGTGGATATCACCCTCGCTAATCTTTCCATTTTAAAAAATAACAAAGCAAAAGCCATACGGCTGTCCACGCTGAATGCTATCTGCAAATCACTGAACTGCCAGCCGGGCGATATTCTGCAATATATAGAAGACGAAAAGGAGGAAAAACAAGAATGAACGAATCTACAAAATTTATGGAAGAAGAAGAAAAGAAAATTCGCCACTTTGGGCTTTTCGGCCTGAGCAGCGTTATTTATGCCCTTTTTTATACTTTCTGCCTATATAAAAATGCTTCCGGTATCACATACCCTTTTTTCACAGGCGGAACCCTCTTCTATTTTTTCTCATTCTTGAAAAAGTCAGGGATTTCCGCCAAAAAAGACTCCGCATTTTACGCGGTTAGCATTGAGCTGTTAGGCATTTCTACTTTTTGTACCGATAATAAGAATATTATTCTCATGAACAAATGTGGAATTTTTATCTTATTTTTTATACTGTTTATACACAACTTCTATCAGGATAAACTATGGGATATTTTTAAATACTTTCAGGCCATACTACAGACTATCCTCGGCTCCTTACATTCATTTACAAGACCGGTTACCGATTTTAAGTTATACCGAAAAGCCGAAAAAACGAAAGATAAAAATAAAATGTCCGGCTCTGCCTATATTATGATCGGCCTCCTTATTTCCTTGCCGCTGCTGACCGTCGTATTATCTCTGCTTTCTTCCGCAGATATTGTTTTTCGTTCCTTTATCAAAGATTTTGCTTTTATCGACTGGCTTTCGGAAAACTTTATCGGGCTGACCTTTTCCATCCTTTTTTCCTTTTTTGCTTCCTACTGTATTTCTGCTTATCTGGAAAAGCGTTCTATAAAGGAGGAAGTCGCTGATAAACGTACCGGGGAACCTCTGATCGCCATCACTTTTACCGCTATTTTGTCCTTTATTTACCTTTTATTCAGCGGTATCCAGATCATTTATCTCTTTGCGGGCAATATGCAGCTTCCCAAACCATATACCTATGCGGAATATGCGCGGGAAGGTTTTTTTCAGCTTCTTTTTGTCTGTCTGATCAATCTGGTTCTGGTATTCGTCTGCCTGGGCCGATTCAAAGAGAACAAAGCGTTAAAAGCCATTTTAACAATAATATCCTTATGCACTTATATTATGATTGCCTCCAGCGCCATGCGCATGCTTTTGTATATTCAATATTACGACCTGACTTTTCTGCGCTTTTTTGTACTTTGGGCTCTGATCGCAATATTTTTCCTGATAACCGGTATCCTTATTCATATATACAAAGAAATGTTTCCATTATTTAAATACTGTATCACCGTTGTCACCGTTTTATATATTGCTTTTTCCTTCAGCCGCCCCGATTATTTTATCGCCAAATACAATATCGCGCAAATGTTGGAAAAAGAAAGAACCGAATCCGAAAGACCGGACTATGATACGCTATATCTGCTCGGCCTTTCCGCAGATGCCGCTCCGGCCATCCTCAATCCGCAAACGCTGTCCGCCCTTTTTAACGGCCCGGAAAATTCTGTCCGTTGGACACTGGATCTAAAAGCATGGAAGAATGACAGCCGAAGAGACTACTATCCCGATACCTACAAACCGATTACATGGATGGAAGAATATCTCCATTATACGTACTATGACAGTATACTGCTGACGGAACACGAAGGTTCCCGATGGAGAACTTTTAATCTTTCCCGTTATACGATGAAAAAATGCATGAATCCCTTTACTATGTCACTGTTTATGAAGAATAAATGCCCTCTTTTTTATACTTTATATTAAATTGGAACACTCCTTTTCCTGCTCTTCCCCCATTTCTTTCAAAACACTGACACACAAAGGAACTGCCAGCGCAAAGGAAAGGACGTCGGATACCGTCTGGCATACTTCCACGCCAAACAATCCAAATATTCTTGGCAAAAGCAAAATTAAAGGAATAAAGAACAATCCCTGTCTTGCCGCCGCCAGGATAGAAGCCTTCAGCGCTTTTCCGATAGATTGAAGCATCATATTGGACATAATAATCCAACCTGTAAGGGGAAATGCCAGACATTGCATACGCAGCGCCAGCGCTCCGATTTCAATGACCTCCGCATCCCCTTTCCGGAACAAGCCGATGATTCCCGGCGCGAGCAAAGCGCCCACAATAGAAATGCCAACCAAAAACAAAGTGGCATATTTCACGCAAAAAGCAAACCCCTCCCTCACGCGCCCATACAGCTTCGCTCCATAATTAAAACCGCACACAGGCTGGAATCCCTGTCCAAATCCGATCAATGCGGAACTGGCAAACATCGTCACCCTGGATACAATGGACATTGCCGCGATCGCTTCGTCCCCATGAAGTCCGGCTCCATGATTTAACAAAATCCCGGATATGCTGGCAAGCCCCTGTCTGCACAAAGAAGGTATGCCTCCTCTGCAAATCTCTTTTACATAATGGCCATTCGGTTTGAAGTTACAAAATTGTATCCTTATATTGCCGCCCTTCCTGCTTTGAAACAATAAAAGCAGAAAACTGCAGAACTGGCTGATTACGGTAGCTGCTGCCGCTCCTGCCACTCCCATGCCGCAAACAAAAATCAGCAGCGGATCCAGCACAATATTAATTACCGCTCCCGTCACAATACCTACCATGGCATATGCCGCGCTCCCCTGAAAACGAAGCTGGTTATTCAGCACCAGCGAAGAAGTCATAAAGGGCGCTCCTATCAGAATGATTCTTAAATAATCTTCCGTATATGGCAATATGGTAGGCGTTGAGCCAAGAGCCACTGCCAACGGTTTTAAGAACACAAGTCCTCCTGCCATTACGAGCAGCCCGCAAAGAAAAGCAAGAAAAAAACCGTTCGCCGCCATTGCCGCCGCTTCTTCAAAATCTTTCGCTCCCAGACGCCTTGAAATATAATTCCCGGAACCGTGTCCGAAAAAAAATCCCAATGCCTGAATCAGCGCCATCACCGAAAAAACGATGCCCACTGCCGCCGTAGACTGCCTGTCGATCCTCCCCACAAAAAAAGTATCGACCATATTATAAAACGAAGTTACCAGCATACTTATAATGGTAGGCACTGCCAATTCCCCGATCAGCCTTGGAACCGGGGTCTCCGTCATATATATGTATTTTTCCTCCTGCTGCATCCCATCCACTTCCTTTTTATTCTCCAATCGCCTTCTGTTTCCATTTCCCCCATCGATAACAAATAAACGTAATCACCGCCCCCAGCGTCCATGAAACCAGCAAAGAAACAAATACGCTTTCACATCGTCCGCCCGGATATTGTTCGCTTCTCGTCAGGTAAGCGAGCCCATACGCCACCGGCACACGGATAGCCACCGTAGTAATCAGGGAGATCCACATAGGAGTCATCGTATCACCGGCTCCGCGCATAATGCCGGACAAGGACTGGGTGACTGCCATCGCAATATATCCTACGGCAAGAATCTGCATCATACGCATACTCATATCTACCAGTTCTCTCGTTTTCGTAAAAATACCCATCAGCTGGCCGCCAAAAAGAAGAATCATCACAGTGATCGCAGCAGATACGCCCATAGAGATCCATGTGCCCTGTTTCGCGCCCCTTTCCACCCTCTCAAATTCCCTGGCGCCTACATTCTGCCCGGCATAAGTAGTCATCGCCGTCCCAAACGAAAAATTAGGCATCATAGCAAAACCGTCCACTCTCATGACAATGACATTGGCAGCGATAAACATTTCTCCAAAACTATTCGTCAAAGACTGAACAACAATCATTGCCATGGAAAAAATAGCCTGTGTCAGTCCCGAAGGCAGACCGAGACGTATCGTCATCATGGCATACTTTTTATGTAATTTCAAATACTTCTTTTTAAAATCAAAAACATCTGACATCCTGAGCAGTTTCCAGAAACAAAGAACTGCGGACAAAGCCTGGGCAATCGCCGTTGCCAGCGCTACGCCCGCCACTCCCATATCAAAACTGGCTACAAACAGCAAATCCAATACAATATTCACAATCGTAGCCACCAATAAATATAAGAGCGCCGACACCGAATCGCCAAGCCCCCTGAGAACGCCTCCCAGAATATTATAATATGCCATTCCGACAATACCGATAAAAATAATATTCAAATAAGACTCACACCATCCAAGGATCGTATCCGGCGTATCCAGCAGCTTCAGCAAAGGGCCTGAAACCAGCGGCCCTACGATCATAATAATCACCGAAGAAATTGCCGTCAGCGTCACACAGCTTCCGATCGTCCCCGACAAATCCTCCCTCTGTTTCGCTCCGAAATACTGGGAAACCATAATCCCCGCTCCTACCGAAATACCTACAAACAAAACAAGCAGCAGATTCAGGATAGGCGAAGCGCTTCCCACCGCCGCCAGAGCGTTATCCCCCACATACTGCCCCACAATTACACTGTCTGCCGTATTATACAACTGCTGGGCAATATTCCCGATCAGCATTGGAATTGCAAACGCTATAATCTGTTTCCCGGGAATCCCCACCGTCATATCGATCGGGGCAAATAATTTTTTAAATCCTGATAATTTTTTGTCCTGCATAGCAACCTCATGAATTCATAAATTTTTAAGAAAATTTTTCACACTTTTTCACTATTCCTGTCATAATATATAGATGGTGGATATTTCCTATTATATGCTCCACGCACGACATAGTAGGAAACTATAGCGATAAAACATATTCTACAAGATTATAAAAATAATATCAACCATATTAATATGTAAAACATGGAAATCAATTTTGGAGGTCGGGGCAGGGAGAGGGCAGACAGCATGGGAAAGGGCAGAGGAGGCGGGACGGGACAGGGAGTGCATGGGTTTCCGTGCCAGCTTCGGGAAATGGATTTTCTAAATATTCCGGCAAAATAGCTGCAGAAGGACGCAACCGCCCGCGATTCGCCATCCAGGCTCATTGCGGGCTTTTGGTGACAT
>OFFG01000323.1_pt1 | contig 43935 bp, 33 predicted proteins | sample 1521331 | NCBI WGS metagenome assembly OFFG01 (sample SAMEA3504129, study PRJEB24116) | mouse gut metagenome | biome: mouse gut; feature: mouse-associated habitat; material: faeces | place: Denmark | collected 2011 | reverse complement strand
CAGCTGGGGGAGGGGGAGGAGGCCCGGGAGTACGCCGCCAAGTCCATGAAAACCTTCCAGAGAGAGGGCATAGAGGACAGCCATTTTGCCGCGGCCCTGGCCACCATGGGGGCGTATTATTTTCATGAGAAAGATTTTGAGGAAGCGCTGCGGTATTATCATCTGGCCCTGGAGACAGTGGAGAAGTATCTGGGAAGAAACGAATACTACCGCAGGCTCCAGGAGAACATTTCGGCCTGTGAAAACGCCATGCTGTCAGCGGGCAGGGAGACAGGCCCTCAGTCTGGAGGGGGTTTTGCCAGATCCTGCCAGGCTAAGCCGGGGCTGGTTTTGTCAAGAGAATATTATGAAGCCTACGGGGCAGAGATGATAAGAGAGAAATTCCCTGCCTATGAGGGAAGGATTGCGGTGGGACTTGCCGGACGGGGGTCGGACTGTTTTGGATATGATGATGTTTTTTCCAGAGATCATGACTGGGGACCGGATTTCTGCATGTGGGTTACGGATGAGACTTACAGCGAGATCGGAGAAGCGCTGCAGCAGGCCTATGAACAGCTTCCGGAAGAGTTCCAGGGCTGCAGGCGGGCTCCCCATGTGAACGGCCGCAACAGACGGGGCGTGATCAGGATATCCGATTTCATGAAAAGCGTTGTGGGCACGGATGTATACGAAGAGATTGACTGGCAGAATGTAAACGATTTTGCGCTGGCTGCCGCAGTGAACGGGGAAGTGTTTCGGGATCAGGAGGGGATATTCACCGCTTTTCGGGAGAAGCTTAAGCGTGGATATCCGGAAAATGTGCTATACCTGAAACTGGCGGAAAGCGCTGCCAGATTTGCACAGACGGCACAGTATAATTATCCCCGTATGCTGCAGCGGGGCGACAGGCTCACGGCCCATATGATGGCATGGGACGGAATGAAGGAGGCTATGAAGCTGCAGCACTATCTTGAAGGGAAATATCCGCCCCATGACAAGTGGCTCTGGCGCAGTCTTCAGGAGTCGGAGGAGGGCAGTGGAGTGGCCATGATGCTTGCGGGAATTGCAGGCTGTCTGGCCCAGAATGCCAGGAACACCACTCTGACAGATTCCGATGCGTCCTGGCTTTGCTCAGGCGTGGATCAGAGAGGAAAAACTTCTGCAGACTGGGATGACACAGCGGATATGGATGGTGAAGAGGCAGCAGGCGAAGCCCTGGATGGCCGGGAGGGAACCGGCCGGGAGAAGGGAAGGGCGCGGAACCTGGCCGGGGGAGATGCTGCCGTGCGCCAGATTGACCAGCTGGGGGCGTATTTTGCCAGAAAGATGTACGCCAGGGGATTGATCAGCGATACGGAGAGTTTTCTGGAGGCTCACACGGAGGAGCTGGTGTACAAGGCCTCTCTGGCGGCGAAGGATGTTGATGGGTTGGCGGAAGAGATTGCCCGTCTGGAGTTTGAAGCATTTGACAAGGTAAAGAATGAAGGAGGCAGAGCCGGCTGCCAGGATGACTGGGGCACTTTTTCCATTATGCGCAAAAGCCAGTATCTGACCTGGGGCAGGGATATGCTCATGCAGTATCTGTATGATTTTCACAGGGAGTACCGCAGAGGGCACAATCTGATCGAGGAAAAATACGGGCGCATGATGGAGAGCACTGCGCCGGAGAAATATGAGCAGATCAAAGGGAATTTTCCGGAGCTGTCCCAGGAGAAGAAGGATATTATTGAACAGATTGTGGGGCTGCAGGTGGGGTGGATGGAAGAATTTTCCCGGAATTATCCTGCCCTGTCGCAGAATGCCAGGAGCATTCACACCTCTCAGGACACGCCCTCAGAAACATCTTACGAAACTTACCTGCGGGGGGAACTGGGAACATATTCCGACAAGATGCTTGAGCTTTACGGCAGATATGTGGTGGATCGCGCCAAAACAGGCCGGAACCTGGCTTACGAAATTATGGAAAACAGCGTGAAACTGTACGGCTATAGCAGTGTGGAGGACGCGGAGGCCAAGGTGGCGGCACAGGCCTGAAAGTGTATGGGGCAGAAGCCCTGAACCGGAAAACAGAACCAGAAAATCCAACAGAGAGGCGTGTCTTGGTTCTTTGACAGAAAGTGGCAGCGCCGGCGGTTTTGGGGAGGGATAATGCAGAGGAAAGCCGCACACACTATCCTGGAAAGAAACAGGGAAGGAGAGTGTGTGATGGATTTGGGTGGAAACCACTATAACGGTATTCCCAGCGGTACGCCTTTTACTGGCCTGCCCCTGGGATTTGGCATGGCCCTGGCAATGAACGAGCCTGCCCTGGCGGGATACGCGGGGCTGACCGAGTCTCAGAAGGAAGAACTGATCATGCGGTGCAGGGACGTGAAGACGAAAGAGGAGATGCAGAAAATTGTGGACTCCCTGGTGCCCCATACGGATATTCAGGAGGTGCGCGCGGAGGGAGTCCTGGGAGACACAAAAATCAGCTGATACAATAAAGTATATCCCGGTCTGGGTATTTTAATACCAGCCCCCGTCTATGGTGATGATCTGTCCGGTCATGTAGGCGGGGGCTTTGGCTGTCTGGAGAATCAGACGTGCCACCTCTTTGGGAGTGCCGAAACGGTCGGCGGGGATCTCCTGCCGGAGTGCCTCGGTGTCCTGGGGGGAAAGATGGCTGTTCATGGCGGTGTCAATGACGCCGCAGGCTATGGCGTTGACCTGTATGTTGCTGGGGGCCAGCTCTTTTGCCAGAGCTTTTGTAAAGGCGTTCATTCCACCTTTGGAGGCGGAGTAGGCCACTTCCATGGAGGCGCCCTGGGCTCCCCAGACGGAGGAAATATTGAGGATTTTCCCGCTGTGTCTCTGCAGCATAAGAGGGATGGCTCCCCTGCAGGCGTAGAAGCAGGAGTCCAGGTTTGTAGCCATCACCCGACGCCATTCCTGGGATGTCATGTCCGAGAGAAGGCCAAAGTGGGCGCAGCCAGCGTTGTTTACCAGTACGTCAAGGCGGTGGATTTGGGAGAAGACTTCTGCCACATCCGCTTCGCAGCCCATATCTGCCGCCAGGGCCTGGCAGGAGATGCGGTAATCTTTTTGAAGATCCTTTGCCAGGGATTCCAATTCCCGTATGGAACGGCGGCAGGTGAGTATCAGGTGGTATCCTTCTTCTGCGAAGGCTTCCGCCGCCGCCCTCCCAATGCCTCTGGAAGCTCCTGTTATCAGGGCGTATTTTGTCTGGTTCTCAGTTTGTTCCATCTCCGCTGCCTGCCTTTCTGCCTGTCTGAACAGGCCTGCCCGGTCCGGTTTCTGCACCGGCAGTGCAGCCGGCTGCCTTTTCACCATCGGGCCTGTCTGTTGACGTCGCGTTTCATTATTAAAAGGATTCACTGTTAAAGGGGTTTCAATGCATTATACCATGGGGCCTTCCTTTTTCCTATGCTCAATTTTCAGGGTGGGTCTGGAGAATGAATTTTCTGCGGCGTCTTGCTTTTTTTGGTAAAAACTGTTACACTTAACAGCAGTTTGAAGAATGGAATCTTTTCAGATATCTGAATGGAGGAAAGTTATGTATGATTTGATTATTATCGGCTCTGGCCCCGCAGGGCTTTCTGCGGCCGTGTATGGAAAACGGGCAGGGCTGGACCTGGTGGTGCTGGAAAAGAATCCCATGAGCGGAGGGCAGGTGCTGAATACTTATGAGGTGGACAACTACCTGGGCATGCCGGGGATGAATGGTTTTGATATGGGGGTAAAGTTCCGGGAACATGCGGATAAGCTGGGAGCGGAGTTTCGGGAAGCCTCTGTTTTGTCCATTGAAACAGGGGAAGAAGGCAAGATTGTCCGCACAGATGGAGAAGAGCTTCAGGCGAAGGCGGTGATTCTGGCGGCGGGAGCAGTTCACGCCAGGCTGGAGGTGCCCGGTGAGGAGGCCCTGGGAGGCAGGGGCGTGTCTTATTGTGCTACCTGTGACGGGGCTTTCTTCCGCGGCAGGACGGTTGCGGTGGTGGGCGGCGGCGACGTAGCCTTAGAGGATGCCATCTATCTTTCCCGCCTCTGTGAAAAGGTGTATCTGATTCACAGAAGGGATGAGCTGAGGGGCGCGCAGATCCTTCAGCAGGAACTTCAAGGGCTCTCCAATGTGGAGATTCTCTACAGCCATGTGGTGGAAGAAATTTTGGGCGGAGATCAGGTGGAGGAGATCCGGGTCAGAAATAAAAAGACGGATGAGGTTTTCCAGCTCTCTGTGGCAGGGGTGTTTGTGGCAGTGGGAATCAGGCCCAGCACGGAACTGGTCCGGGATTTGGATATCTGCGACGAGGGAGGCTATGTCCTGGCAGGGGAGGACTGCGCCACCAGTGTTCCGGGACTTTTTGCGGCGGGGGATGTGCGGAAAAAACCGATCCGCCAGATTGCGACGGCTGTGGCTGACGGGGCCAACGCTGCCGTGGCGGCAGGGAATTACTGCAGGAACCTTTCCGGGCAGGGCTGAGGATCAGGCTTGTCTTTTTCTCCAGGTCAGTGTGAGACATTGACCTGGTTTTTTATGCCCGGCCAACAGAATTTATCGGTGAATAATTGTTATGATATTACAAACTTTTGCGTTCCTGGGGTTGACAAATTTAAGAGAAAGTGTTATATTTATTAACGGCGTAACAAATCTGTAACAAATTACAGATAAATATTAAATATTTTAGTTGATGATTGATGAGATTGATATACATACCTTCTGTAGGAGAGGAGATAAAAATGGTTCGTAACGCGAAAAGAATGACAGCCTGTGTGCTGGCGGCTTCTATCGCTTTTGCGGGAATGGGGATTTCAGTACAGGCAAGCGGTACACTGCTACCCAGGGGAGGGGTGGATCTGCTTTTGAGCCAGGGCAACAGTCTGGACGGCATTACGGCAGGAGCCAATGGTAATGGTGCGGTACTGCCCAGCGGCGGAGTGGATCTGCTGCTGAGTCAGGGGAGCAGTTTGGGAGATATCGCGACAGAAACTGCCACGCTGCCCATTGAGTCGATTATTGAATGGATACAGTCAGAGGAATTGACTCCTGTATCTGCAGAGAAGCCTACAGAAGAAGAGCTGTTCCGCAACCTGGTGATTGCCCAGGTAAATACATGTGTGAATGTGAGAAGCCTTCCCAGCGAAGAGGGAGAGGTGCTTGGAAAGCTTTACAATAATTCGGTGGGTACATTTATATCGGAAGAGAATGGATGGTATCAGATTACTTCCGGTACCGTTACTGGCTATGTGAAGGGTGAGTACTGTGTCACCGGGGAGAATGCGGTGGAGATCGCAAAGAAGGTGGGAACCAGGTTTGCCACTGTCACCACCCAGACTCTGTTTGTCCGCAAAGAGCCCACGACAGAATCTTCCGTTCTGGGCATGCTTCCCGAGGGGGATGACCTGCTGGTTCTGGACGAGGCTGAGGGCTGGTACAAGGTGGACGTGGAGGAAGGTACCGGATGGATTTCCGCTGACTATGTATCGGTTCATACGGAGTTCGTACAGGCTGAGTCCAAGGAGGAAGAGGCAAGGCGTCTTGCCAAGGAAGAAGAAGAGCGCAGGAGAGCCAGGGAGGCTGCAGCGGCTAAGGCGGCGGCAAAAGGGTCTTCCGGCCAGAAGGGAAGCTCTTCCAGCTCCTCCGGTTCTTCCTCAGGCGGCGGTGCCAGCTATTCTGTGGGAAGCGGCAGCGAGATGGGTGTGGCTGTGGCGGAGTATGCGCTGCAGTTTGTGGGGAATCCCTATGTGTATGGCGGTACCAGCCTGACAAAGGGTGCTGACTGTTCCGGCTTCGTTATGAGTGTATATGCGAACTTCGGTGTCAGCCTGCCTCATTCCTCCAAGGCGGATCGTTCTCAGGGTTCTGCTGTGGCCAGTCTGGACGAGGCGCAGCCGGGTGACTTGATCTGCTACTCCGGCCATGTGGCACTGTACATCGGCAATGGACAGATCGTTCATGCCTCCAACCCCACCAAGGGAATCTGTGTTTCCGGCGCAAGCTACAGGAAGATCCTGGCAATCAGGAGAATATTCTAAAAAATATCTGGTGCTGCATCCAGCAGGGTGCAGCACTTTTTTGTTACACAGGCCTGTGCAGGTAAAATATGCCGTCCAGCGAGTAGAGTGGAGAAGGCTGTTCCCCTACTCTTTTTTGTATTTCCAAGTTGGGTTGGTCTTTTTTGTGGCAGGGAAGAATAGTGTAAATTAAGAAGTTCGTAATATAACTGTCAATTTAGGCGTAAATTCGTTTATTCCAGAAAAAGGTATGAACAGAGTTATCCACAGAATTTTGGGAGAAAAGTGGCTTAACATGGTTTATGCACTGAATTATCCACCTTATCCACATTATCCACAGAACAGTTTCCCGTTTTTTCCATGTAAAAGTAGGAGAAAAACGGCTTATTTTGTCTTCAAACTTTTTTTGATGCATTCTGAATATTTTATGAAATTGTTGCAAAGGAGTGGGGTAACATGCTATAATGTAAATACAATAATCAGCCGGAGAGATGCAGGGCGCGTTTTAGCTTCAGGCGCAGCATCCCGGTGGAGCGGGCAAGGAGGTATGAGTATGAAGTTTGTTATCGTTGGCAGAAACCTGGAGGTGACGCCCGGCTTAAAGTCAGCTGTTGAGGAGAAGATTGGCAAGCTGGCAAAGTATTTTAACACAGATGCGGAAGTACATGTGACTCTGAGCGTGGAGAAGGAGCGCCAGAAGATCGAAGTGACCATTCCTGTAAAGGGGAATATTATCCGTTCTGAGCAGGTCAGCAATGATATGTATGTGTCCATTGACCTGGTGGAAGAGATCATCGAGCGCCAGCTGAAGAAATATAAGACGAAGATTGTGGACAAGAAGCAGGCGGCAGGGGATTTCAGCAGGATGTATGTGGAGAATGATTACATGGACGATGAGGAGATTCAGATTGTTCGTACCAAGAAGTTTGATATCAAGCCCATGTATGCGGAAGATGCCTGTATTCAGATGGAACTGTTGGGTCATAATTTCTATGTCTTTATCAATGCGGAGACAGAGCAGGTAAATGTGGTATATAAGCGTAAGGGAGACACCTACGGGCTGATTGAGCCGGAAGTATAGAAGGCAATTTTATCGCGGGGGAAACGTGGTAATGGCGAGTGATCCTGCGGCAGGCTATATGGCTGTAATTGAGAATATGATGACGGCACGAGCCGGGCTGCAAGGTTGGAAACAGCTGAGCGGTCCGGCTGTCTTTATGTATTTTTGATGTGGAAACTGATTGCGTGTTTTTCATCTGATTGGATCCATATTTTTGGGAATGCAGGGCTATTCCGGAAGCGTGGTGCTGTAAGCTCGGCTTTTTCAAGATATACAGGAATCTGTTTTTCTCTTTTTACATATATTTCAGTAATGAAACAACCGGAGTAAAAATGAGAGAAAAACAGGAAGGAAACAGGCCGGGATGGCTGAAAAGAGGAATCATGGCAGAATGTGTTCTGGTTCTGACATTGTCTGTAATAACACTGGGAAAACAGGAGAAGGAGGCAGCGGAAAGTACAGTCAGCAACCATATTCTTTCCATAGAAAATGATTACATAAAGTGGGTGGATTTCACTGTATCTTATGAGGCGCTCTGTAAAGCCTATGAGTGGGATGTGGAGACACATGGCACACATTTCGAGATTGACTGGGTGGAACTCCTGGCCTATACTGCTGCAAAGACGGGAGGAGAATTCGGAAAGGATGCGCTGAAGATTATGGACAAGGCGGCTGAGAAGCTTTCAGAGGGTGAGAGTACCATGGATGAGCTGGCAGAGGAACTGAAATATTATCCTTATTATAAGGAAGCCTATGATGCCGCCATCGGAGGATTGGTGGGGGAATACTGGGAGGCGGGACCTGCCGGAGAAAATGGGGAAACCGTGCCGGAAGGCGGTGCGGCTGTGCCTGACAGCGAAGAACTGCTGTTGGGAAACGGGAGATATGAGAAACGATATGGGCTGAAGGGGTATTTTCCCCTTGCCAGGGGGTTTGACTATACCCATTATGATGATTTCGGGGTGGGGAGAAGCTATGGATACCAGAGGAAGCATTTGGGGTAGTATGTCATTTTTGTGTCAAGTTGGTGGAAAACCAGTAAAATGAAGGGTTTCCACTGTTTTTGTCTAAGGTTGAAAATGCGGTGACGGAGCGAAGGCAGCTTGCTTTTGGCTCTGAAAAGAGGAAAGAAGCGCAGCTTGGCACTATATTAACATAAGGCTTCATACCGGATGCAGGACGTTCCATAGTATCCTTTTAAAACCATGGCGGGAATCCAGCTGAACGCTTCGTGGAGGTGGAGAATACAGGAAGGGGAAGAAGTAATCTGCTTTTATCTGGGGGTGGCTATACGGGAATGGCGCCTCCGGTGAAAGAGCTGGAAGAATTCAAACGGATTACCTGGGAACCGGGGGGAGAAGCGGACGATCTGCTTCCGTCGTCAGGCAGATTGTAATTTGAACGCTCGTGCGAAAATTGTCGAAAAAGCACATGTTATGATTGACAAGCCACTTGTCATCTGATACAATTTTTACATATGGTGTGTAGTAGTTTGTTTGTTTTTAGTATATATGGAGGTTCCTTTGACCTGGAACACAAATGAAAGCGAGGTACATAGTATGTTTAAGCATGATGGAGAAGGCGCGATTGTATGGTTCATTTTTGGAGCAGTAATTGTATGTCTCATTGTCTATTTGGTTGTTCTTCTGGCAACGATTATTTTTGGTGCTGCAGCAGCTGGCGGTACGCTTTACGGTGGTGGTTATGCAATAAAGAATTATGCTTTGTCGTTCAAGGAAAATGTTATTGACAACAACAGAGCATCTGTGATGGCCGCATAATTTTTGACTGTGAGGAGGAAAGATAATGGCTTCAGCACTACAGCCGGCCAAGAAAAGTTATTTTTTTGGCAAAGGGTATATAGATGTCGGAAATACAATAAAAGGTGCATGGCAAAGAAACTTTTACTCTATTGGTAAGTTTAAAGATAACATTTCAAGTGCCAAATATAGCGGTAAGGGCGGTTTCACGTTCATGCTGATATTGAATGTTCTTGCCATGATTGCAGTGATTGTTTTTGGATCGATTATTACTGCAGTAGTGAGCATTATTAATATTGCCGTTGTCTTGGCGATGATGGTGGCTGTGTATATTGGGTTTTCAATTATCTGGTTGACAGACAGGATTTATCTTATGAGAAAGAGAATCTTCACTGCTTGCCATGAGTGTAAAGTAAAATCGCTTATTCCCACGTATATCTGTCCGAAGTGTGGAGCCAGGCATACAAATCTGACACCGGGAGTATATGGGATTTTACATCGAACCTGTGTCGGTGACACTCCTGGATCATATTGCGGTGAAGTGTTGCCGACAACCTTTTTTAATGGAAGAAGGGATTTGGAGGCGATTTGCCCAAGTTGTTCGACACCGTTGGCGGATAGAGAGTCAGTTCCAATTTGTATTCCAATTGTAGGTGGCCGTTCAGTGGGTAAAACTGCGTTTATCACAGCTTTTTCAAAAGAGTTTATTGATAAAGTCGCCCCTTCTAAATCTTGGGAAACCGAATTCTATAATGAGACAAAGGCCCATATTTTCAAGGAGATAGAGCAGGATTATCTTACTGGAAGGACAAGAATGACTGACAGGCCCCAGGATATCAATAAGGCCAGTTCTGTGTCGTTTAGTTTTTTTGTGAAAGGAACTCCATTTTCCCCGGAACGGCTTGTACATGTTTATGATATCGCAGGTGAGGTGTTTACTGACAACAGCGAAAATGAGATACAAAAGCAGTATGAATATTGCCAGGGTATTGTTCTTATGATAGATCCGTTTGCGATTCCGGTTGTCAGACATCGCTGTGAGGACAAGCTGACACCTGAAGATATCGCTGGAATCGGCAAGGCGGATATCAATGGGATAGTTGATTCATTCCTGAACAAGCTCCGTGAAGTTACAGGATTGAGCGATAATAAAATGTCATCCGTTCCGTTAGCGGTGGTGATAGGGAAGATAGATTCGGCCGGTTTGATTGCGGAGATAGGAGACAGTGCTGTTCGCTCAAAAATGGCATCTGACCCTGAAAGGTTTAATGATTATTATGACACGCAGGATTATCTGTGCCGCAGGTTTTTATATGAGAATGGTATGGAGAGTTTCCTGAATAATGTCGACTTGAAGTTCAAGGAGAATAGATTTTTTGCCTGCTCTGCCATAGGACATACCCGTGACCATGGACAATATAATCCACAGGGAGTCATGGCACCCATGCAATGGCTGTTCGGAAAAGCCGACCCTAAAATGGCACAAGTATGGAATGATTTTAAGTTTAATAAAAAAGTAACAAAAATGGAAGAAAATATGACTGCTTAGGAGGAATCAGTATGGCTGAGCTGCAGGTGCCAGAGTGGCAGGACAGTGCGATTGACACAAATAAGGATAATGAAAAAGAGGCTGATAATCAGCATTTGGTCACGGAGGAAGAAGAGAAGTTCTCGGCAGGTGATGAACCTGCGGAAGAAGCCGAAGAAGAAAATGACAGCGGTACGCAGGAGGAAGAGATTCCGGTTAAGGAAAACAGCGCACCTGAATCAGGTCAGGATGATGAGGCGGCAGTGTTTAAGGCTTTATCTGAATTAGGCGAGAAGATGGATCAGATGAACCGGCTTTTTGTGCAGAAAATTCAGCATACCGCACATGAGGAGACGATTGTCAACCAAATGCATGCTGAATTACAGAGGTATAAAGATGACATGTATGCTCAGCTGGTGAGGCCAATTCTTTTGGATATCATTGAAATCAGAGACAGCATAAGACGTGTCAGTGAAAGCTTTGCATCGAAAGCAGAAGAGGAAAGAGTTGTTCCGCTGAAGACATTTTCGGATTATACATTTGACATTCAGGACATTTTGGAAAAGAACAATATAATAATATATGACAGCAAAGAGGGCGACAGTTTCAATCCATTGAAACAGAGAGCGATAAAAAAAGTTACCACTCCTGTTGAAGAATTGCGTGGGAAAGTTGCAGAAAGCCTCAGCAGCGGTTATGAGTATATGGGTAAAACAATTTCACCGGAAAAGGTTGTAGTGTATGTGTACCAAAAATCTGAAAGTACGGAGGGAGAAAACTAAAAATGGCAAAGTATGTATTTGGTATTGATCTTGGAACCACATATTCCTGTATCGCATACGTGGATAAAACAGGCAGGTCTACAGTGGTACACAATGCAGAGGGGACAAATACCACTCCTTCGGTTGTTAATTTCGCAAGTCCGAATCAAGTCGTAGTGGGACAGGTGGCAAAGGAAAATGCCGTCATAGACCCTGACAACACGATTTCTTTGGTGAAGACTTTGATGGGAAAGTCTGATTTCGCCATAAATTACAATGGTGAAGACAAATCCCCTGAAGAGGTTTCCGCATACATACTTAGAAAGGTAGCGGAGGATGCGGGAAAACAGATAGATGCAGAGGTTAAGGATGTCGTCATAACCTGTCCGGCCTATTTTGGTACTGCCGAAAGAACGGCGACGAAAAATGCGGGAATAATAGCGGGACTGAATGTTTTAGAGATTATCAGCGAGCCTACAGCGGCAGCTTTGTACTATGGATGTGCCAAGGAGCAGGATGAAAAAACAATTCTTGTTTTTGACCTGGGTGGGGGAACCTTTGATGTGACTGTTATGAGCATTAGTTCGGAGAAAATCGAGGTTGTCTGTTCGGACGGCAACCACGAGCTTGGCGGCAAACACTGGGATGAGGCGGTAATGCGCTATCTTGCGGAAGAGTTTATTGCGCAAACAGGATTTGACGGTGAGTTTGATGAATATGCGCAGCAGGATATGAGACTTAAAGCCGAGAAGGCAAAGCAACAATTGTCTTCGCGGGAAGAAGTGCCGGTTATGCTTGATGCTGCTGGTTTGAGAGCGCGAATCAGCTTGTCCAGAGAAAAATTTGATGAAATCACTTCAACACTGTTACGGGAGGCGATCGATAAGACGGATGCCGCTATCGCGGTTGCTAAGGAGAAAGGCTATGGTATCAATGAAATATTGTTGGTAGGCGGATCCACTAGAATGCCGCAAGTTACAAAGGCATTGGTTGACAAGTATGGTATGGAACCCAAAATACTGGAACCAGATGAAGCTGTCGCAAAGGGAGCCGCTATCCATGCAGTTAATGTCTATGTGAATAATCAGAAGAGTCTGGAACCTGGAGAGAGCGGAGAGACGACGGTGACAGTCGGAGGTACTACCAGGGAAATCAACGCTGATGATTATAAGGAGGAGCTTGCCGTTCAGCCTGAGATGATGAGCATTGGAGGCAGAACACAAAAGGTTGTAGTTGCAACAACGAAGAGTTTTGCTATCGAAGTGCTGGTGAATGATATACCTAAGTGCTGCAATATGATCATAAAGAATCAGGCAATGCCTGACGGTTCAATTTCCGTATCCAAGATTTTTGGGACGCATGATGCGAATCAACAGAATGTCGAACTTGTTGTTTATGAAAGTGATTTTATGGAAGAATCATTTGATATAGATCCCGACTTTGTATTAGGCACAGCCACATTGGAATTGCCGGGCAACCTTCCGGCAGGAGCTCCCATTGAGATTACCTTTACTTTGAATACGGAGGGAATTTTGGAGGTAAGCGGAGTCGATAAAACAACTAAACGTGAGGTTCACGCTACCATGCAGTCTAAAGGTATTATGGCTGAAGAAAAGGTCGATGAACTGAAAGAAAAATCAAAGCGAATGGTTGTCATGTAATACACTATAAAGATCCGCTATATGTCCATAAGATGTATAGCGGGTCTATGCTTTTAGGGAGAGAAACGACGAATGGGGATTAGTGTAGGAATTGATCTTGGAACTACATTTAGTGCAGTTGCGAGAATAAATAAAGAGACCGGGAAGCCGGAAGTGATAAAAAACAGTTTTGACAGTCCTATAACGCCTTCTGTGCTGTGCTTTGAACCAAGTGGAAAGGTTCTGTTTGGCGAGGATGCAAAGGGAATGCAAGCAATGGGCGATACCAATGCCATTGCTTTTTTTAAGAGAAATATGGGCAATAATCAGTTTTGTGTGGAATTTTTTGGAAAATCATATTCAGCCACTGATCTATCTGCGATTCTGCTTAAAAATCTTGTGAAAGAGGCTGAACAATCGTGCGGCGATAAGATCGATTCGGCTGTAATAACAGTTCCGGCATATTTTACGCATAAGGAACGTCAAGCCACTATCGAAGCCGGAGAAAAGGCCGGTTTGAAGGTTATAGCAATTATTAATGAACCGACTGCAGCTGCTTTTGCATATGGCCTGAACGAAAAATCCGGGGAACAGACGGTTCTTATATATGATTTGGGCGGGGGGACATTTGATGTTACCATTGCCGGAATCAATAAGGATGCGATAAGAATCCTCGGCAGTGATGGTAATCATGAACTTGGCGGCAAGGACTGGGATGATTGTATCGCCCGGTACCTTGCCCGACAGTTTCTTGAAGAATATGGCGTTGATTTGAGTGAAGACGATGAGATGGTTGCATCGCTGCTTGTTATTGCAGAATCCGTAAAAAAACAATTGACATCCAAAGATGAGGTCAATGTTCCGATAATATACAAGAATATCAGGGGAAATATTACGATTACTGAGGCTTTATTTGAAGATATTTCCGGTTTTCTGATTGGGGCAACAAAAGATCTTACAAATGGGCTTATTGAGTCGATTGGGTTAACTTGGGCTGATATTACAGGTGCGATTCTGGTGGGTGGCTCTACCAGAATGCGTATGATTCATAACTATGTCAGGGATATGTCCGGCAAAGATCCGCTTTCAGGGGTAAATGTCGACGAGGCGGTTGCTCTGGGAGCGGCAATAAGAGCGAATATTGACGATAGCGGAAAAAGCATTTCCGATGGCATTATGGGAATGCTGGGAGCTAAAAAGCAGGTTGCCGTAATAGGCGCTAAGGCAGTATCGGATGTCACAGCCCATGCTCTGGGCATGATTGCTGAAAGCGAGGACGGCGAAAAATACATAAATAGTGTAATCATTCCTAAAAACACTGCCATTCCGGCTGAGAGGAAAAGAGCCTATTATTTCAGGACCAGGGTTAAGGACAATGAACTTGAGGTCTATGTGCTTCAGGGAGCCTATGAAAAACCTTTAGACAATATCATCATAGATAAATATATAATTACTAAAATTGAAAGGGTAGACAGGAATCCGTCAATTATTGAAATCTCATATAAGTATAATTCAAATGGGGTTATAGATGTAAGTGCCATTCAGACAGAAACCGGAAAAAAGCTGCCAATAAGGATAGAAAAGGTTCCTGAAGACATGAGTTGGACGGACGGCTCACCGAAAGATCGGGCCGCTGCGGAGGCTCCGGTTGAGACAGAGGTGATTCTTGCAGTTGATTTGTCTGGAAGCATGAATGGAGTCCCTGTAAAGAGAGCGCAGGATGCGATGATTGAGTTTGTGAACCAGATGGATTCTAAAATCGCAAAGATTGGATTGTTGTCATTCGCAGATAGGACAAAAATGGTCATAAAACCGACTGACAATTTCAAACAAGTTATATATAAAATTAATTCCATTAATGTCGGTGATGTCGGAATAGGCAATGACGCAGAGCCGTTTACAGAGGCTTTGTCGATGCTGCAGGTCAGCCGTTTTGGCAAGAAAAAGGAAAAGAACCGCTATCTTGTCATTTTGACTGACGGCGTTTGGAATGATCCGGGATATGCGATTAAACAGGCCCGAAGATGCCACAGTGATGGCATTGAAGTTATGGCATTGGGCTTTGGCGGAGCGAATTACGGTTTCTTAAAGCAGATAGCTTCAACGGATGAGTTTGCGTCACTTACAAGTCTTTCGGATTTGGCAGGCTCCTTTTCTAAGATTGCCCAGGCAATCGGGGATAGTGCGCCAGGTTCCAGTCGAAAAATAATGTGACGAAGGAGATGAGGAAATGACGGAGAATTGGTACATTGTACTTGGACTGGAATTCGATCCTAATCCGATTAATGATGAAACGGTAATAGCGGATAAGATTGAGGAAAAGAGAAAGTTCTGGTCAGGTAAGGCGAACGATTTTAATCATGGAGCAGAATACAGAAAGTATTCCCAGATGCTTCCGGAAATAAAGAAAGATATGATCGGCGATGCCAATATCAGAGCCGAGCTGATCAGGGATGCCTGTGAAAAGACCTATGGTCCGATTGACAGGACGCTGAAGATGATCAGGAAGACGGAGATACCACAGGACACAATTGACAAGATTGCGGCAAAGCAGAAGGTGAATGTGGAAGTTGTCAAGCGCAGAGCTGCTGCGCTTGGGATAAAAATCGGTGCGTCCAAGGGTGAAGACTATCAGGCCACATATGAAAAATATTATAAAACCAAGCCGCAGAACGCTGATAAATTCAATGGAATGAATGCCTTTCTGAAGAGCTTTAATGTCACGAATTTATATGAGTTTCTGTATGCAGGAACAAACGTCAAAAACCCTGGAAATCTTCCATGTGATGCCCTGAAACAAAGGGCGAAGGAAAAGAAGGCGAAAGAGTTTTACAAGAACGACAGTATAAGCGGGTCTGGTTCTAAACTATGCGGGCAATGTGAGGAGTGCTTTAAGGATGATTCTTCTAAACAGACTTATGACAGATATTTAGAGTATAACAGAAGAAAAGCAAAACTTGATGATGTGAAGAACGCTTATGATCTGTTGGGAGAACTGACACAGGATAGCTACTCAAATTTCATAGGGCAACTTACGGAGATTTTTAAGAACAGGAAAGAGGCAGAGAATCTTTTGGTTGCTTTTTGTAAGGTTGAGAAGATTCCCGTACCATCCTCGTTGACGCCGTCCGGGCAGACAAACGCCAACATAAAAGTGTGTCGATGCGGGTGCATGAATGATGTATCGGATGGCCGAAAGGTATGTAAAGCTTGTGGACTTGAATTACAGATCAAGTGTCCAAAATGTGGAACTGTAAATGATGCGAATATCAATGTATGTAAATGCGGGTTTAGATTTGAGAATATAGATAAGGCCGTATCGCTTTGCGAGCTGGCATCCGATGCATTGGAATCAATGGATTTTATGGTAGCGGATGCACACCTGACTGATGCCGAGAAATATTGGCCGGGAAGCGAGAGGGTTTTAGAAGTTAGAATAAAATTAAAAGAACGAAGGGAACGTGTTGGCGGCGCAGTTGACCAGATGAGAAAGGCATGCCGGGAGAAGCGATATTACGAAGCAAAGAAACAGTTTGAAAGTATTAAAAAGCTCGCCCCCGGTTATTCTGAACCCTCTCTTGAAGAAGAAATATCCGATGCAATAGAAACAGCTGAAAAATATAAAAAATCAGCCCAATCAGCAAAAAATGAGTCCGAAATAGTCGAGGCATGTGCAAAAGCGTATGAAGCCTGCAACGATTGCCCCGGAGTCAAAGAAATCATTTCCAAGTACCCGCCGGTTGCCCCGACTAATTTTGTGATTTCCACGGATTCCGCTGCGAAAGTAAATGCCCTTAGTTGGACGAAGAGTACTACGTCAGGTTTGCTTTATTATTCTGTTGTCAGAAAAGAGGGCGCTATTCCTATCAGTGTACAAGATGGTTTTCTTGTGGGCAGGGTTAGTATGTGCAGCATTAATGACAGAAACATCAAACCGGGAACGCAATACTTTTATGCGGTATTTGCAGAAAGGGCGGGAATCTACTCAGATGCTCTGATATATAAAAACGCCGTAAGCAATCTTTTCGAGATATCAGATGTGAAAGTTGCGGCAGGCGACAAGTTGATTCGGCTGACTTGGGAACCTGTTGCCGATAATGCCTGTGTGGAGATTGAGCAGACAGATTCGACCGGGAAAAAAACAAAGCTTGTCTGCAACAGCCGCGATAATTTTGTAGACACCGGATTGGTGAATGACCGCGAATACCATTACAGATTGTACCTGACGTATACGATAGGCGCAAAGAAAGTGAGTACTTCTGGCGTCAACATTACCGGGAGTCCTACCAGGCCGCCGCTTCCGATTGAGAAACTAATTGTCAAGCCGGTTCAGGGGAATGATTTCCAGATTGAATGGGAAAACCCGGAAAGCGGAGAGGTTCGGTTTTTCTGTTCTGCCCAAAAGCCTGATTGGCTGAGTGGAGATCTTGTTCCGGTATCCGACATTGAGTCGAAAATGAAGGGACTGATTGTTAATGAGACATCGAAAAACCAGGGAATATTCAAATACGAAGGCGAGGAGCTGATTTATATCCTGGCGGTTGTTGTCAAGGCAGGGTCTGCGGTTATAGGTGCAATTGCCCGTGTGAGCAAGGGCGGAGCAGTAAAAATCAACAGTGTTGGTCTGGTCAACGGCAAAATAATGATTACGCTAGATTGTCCAAGGAATTGTACCGGATTTGTCGTTTTATACAGACATGATCAGTTTCCTGATGATATATCTGATGTCAATACGACGCGAAAATATATTCCGCTGAAGCAGTACAAATATGATGGGGGATTGGTAATCGATTCAAACGAATCGGAGAACTATTATTTCTCTGTTTTCGCAGAGTTTAAGAGAGATGGAGAAAGCGACTATTCTGCAGGAACTGATTACCTGTTTTCAAATGTTGCGAAAGCGATTATTACATACGCCATCCATGTGAACAAAAAAATTTTTGGCAAGGGAACTATTGATATTACATTTGAATGCAAAGATAAAAAATATATACTTCCCGACATAGACATAATTTCCGCGCAGGACAGAGCGCCCATGTTTAAAAAAACAGGCAAATTATTCTACCAAATTCCGGAGCAGGAGGCTTCAGGAAGTGTCCAGGTCAGCATTCCCCTTGAAAAGGGGCTTGCCAGAGAAACCTATATTAAACCGTTTCTCAAAGATGAGAATATGGCAGGAAGATATGTGTTAAAGGTAAAATTAGGATCGGATCATAAGATCAGTTAAGGAGAAAACCATGGCATTGAAATCAACATTCATTTGTCCTTTTTGTTTTGAACAGCACAAGATTCAGGATGTACAGTTCAGATGTACGAATAGACGGTGCAAAGATGTCCCGGATGTAGAAATTACACGATATGAGAATGGTGACATATCAATACCTAAAATGGGGAAGACTGCTTTTAAGAATCCGGCCAGGGGCTTATCTATCCCGAAATCAGCCAAATGTCCGGAATGTGAAAGCGCTACATACGCGAGGGTTTGTCCGTCATGTCATAACAAACTGCCGGAATCTACTTTGCTTGGAAAGGATATGATTATTTCTGTAGTCGGTTCGCGTGATACGGGAAAAAGTCATTTTGTCGGTGTCATCATCAACGAATTGATAGAGAGAATATCTGTTAAATTTGGTGGAGCCATGGAAGGGTTTGACGATACGATGGCGCGCTATAAGGCTGGGGCATATCAGAAGCTGTATCTGGATATGCAAAAGCTTGACTTGACAAAAAGTTCCGTCCAGGATGTAAACAATGGTGCGTATCGTCCGCTTATTTTTACATTGAAGCTGAAGCATAAGGCTTTTATGAGAGAACAGATAGAAAGCTTTACGCTTGTTTTCTTTGATACGGCGGGTGAGGATTTAAACGATGAGGACACGATGAGTACAGTGAATAAATATATCTGTAAGTCTGCCGGCATAATCTTTTTGTTGGATCCCATGCAGATTCCCACGGTTAGGAACCAGTTGAAGGATGATATTGTAGCACGCGCTTCTTCAGTTGATTGGAAACAGGCTACAGAACCTGCCGACATTATGACACGAGTATCCACGCTCATACGTAATGACAGACAGATGAAAGCAGAGCAGAAAATTGATATTCCGGTAGCGGCGGTGTTCTCAAAGTTTGATGTAATAGCCCATTTGATTCCCGAAGGCAGCACGATTTTGGAAACGAGTCCGCATTGCTCAGAGAAAGTGTTTGATATGTCCGATTGGCATAATGTTGATAGTGAAATCAGGAGTTTACTGACTGAATGGGGAGCTGAAGCATTCATGGCCCAGGTGGATGTTAATTATACGAATCATTCGTATTTTGCGGTATCCGCTTTGGGTATGGGCAATAACCCCAAAGAAGATAGAAAGATTGATAAACCAAGGCCGCATCGAATTGAAGATCCATTGCTTTGGATTTTGAAGGAAAATGGTGTTATTAAGCCGAGCAAATAGTTATCGGAGGTGAAACAATGGCAAAGCATCAAATAATTTACACATCATGTATGAGAGGAATTGATGGAGTAAATGACGGACAGCAAGTTTTCTCCTATGATGAGTCCTTTTCTGACAGTAAAACTGAAGATGTAAAAGCACTTTTTACATATCAGGTTCCATCGCTGCCGGCTGGAACGCTAATGTCTGAAGAAATTGCAAAAACCATGCCAGCTTCTTTCATGTACAGGCTTCTTAGAAATGGCAGTGTTGCCGTAACGCTTAATACTTATTTGGGCAGAGATTATATGGGGAGTGCAGGTAGGTTTGGGAATCATCTGAGCCATTCTATAGTTTGCGATTTCAGCGAACTGAATGTTTATCCCAGTGAAATGTATGCAAGTACTGCATTGAGGAATTGCATGGAATTTGAAGAGGTAAATAACCCCAATCCTCCTGCGCACTTACCGACACCGGAGATGACGAAAGGCTATGTTGTAGATTCAGAATCGATAATAGAATTTCTTGGCATTGGAGACAATCTGGAATATTACAAAAAGATGGTTGCCGCAATGTTGAGATTCCCTACAGAAAAAAGAAGAGTTGTCATCTGTGATGAAACGGAAAATGTAATAAAGTGGATAGCAGCACTTCATTACACGATGCCGCTTGATATGGCAAAGAAAGTTAATTTTACCACATATGAATATGATCCAGAACTTTCATCAGCACAGATTTGTGGGGTCATTGCCGAGGGAAGCCGATACAATGCGGCCGCTTATGTGGTTTCGAACAGACATTACGTTTTTGACTTTTTGAACAATCAGTTCAGCAAAATAGAGACTGAAAGTGTGTTTATGGATTTTCTTGATACTGCGTTCAGTTTCTCGTATGAAAGTTTAACGGAGTTCCATGATTTTGTCATTGCAAAGACCACATATAGAGAATGCGGGCAGGGATACTATGCGGCATATTATCTATATAATCTTCTGACTCAAGGAATTGCTGACATTACGAGGGATGAGTTTGAAGAGGTTATGGATTTTGCATCTGAATTTTTGGCAGATAATACCCAAAAGGAGCTTATGGAGAGGCTTATCTGTGAAACTGAAAACATCAATCGACTTGACAATGAATACGCGCTGATTGTCCTTGGATTCATGCTTAAATCCATCCGCATCCTGAACATGGATCGACAGAACGACATCAAACAAATGATTGTCGACCGTCTGATATTGTCATTATCCACAGAGGGAATGAGCGAAGATTTATTTGTTCCGCTGTATGACAGTATTGACAAAATGGCTCGAGAAGTCAGGCTGAGCATCCCGGCAGAATTGATGGTAGAGCGAAATAGAGACTCACTTTTGGGCGTTTTGGAGCATTATGTGGAAGCGTGGAAAGTCCTGTTTATTGTGCGCATGATTAGTGAGTATGTAAAGGATACGTGCCTTGCCGTAGACCAACTCTATCCTGATTGCGCTATCGGTAAGATCTATTTTGGAATAGTGCGATTGATGTATTCCTCCGGCAGACAGAACGGATATGAAATCGTAGAGTATATACTTGCAAGCTTTCAGGATAATGCAGTATACTATGTGAATATGGCCCTGAATATGGAAGGTTTCCTTAAGGATTTGGAATTAAAGGATTCAGACATAACACACCTTTGGGAGTATTTCTATGACATGATGGTATTGATGGATATGTCTTCTATAGAAGCTGTCAACAAGATTCTTCGGGAATATGACAGATTCGATGAGATGTACCGATTGTATGACAAACAAATAAGAGGAAAGGCATCTTTTGAGGAAACAAGAGACTTTTTCGCGGAGTATTGGAGCAAATGGTTTGTTAAGGATCCTGAATACGGAAGAGCTTATGCGGCACATGCGTTAGAAGAGTATGAGTCATTATATAGACATAGGACGAATGGTCTTTCTGATAAGGAACTTTTCACTTACGCGGTAGAAATACTTCATTTGGCTATGGGAATGCAAATCAAGGAAGACTACGTGGATGCGCTTTGTCAGGCAATATGCCAGTTCATGCCATTGGAAAAACCCAATGCAGAAAACTTGAGATTGATAAAGGACATATACAAGTATCAGACGGAGACTATGAAACGACCGATTGGCGGGAGTCTGTTGCTTTTTTGGATCGCTCTGCAGTTTGGTAAAATTACCAAAAAAGTAGATATTATTCCAACGGCACAAAGCATAAAAAGTGTTGAACCAGAACAGGATGGCGCTAGGTTTGAGTGCATGACTGATGGGAAGATTAAAGATTATTTTGAGTGGGCATTTGATTCTGTTAATAATTTTAGCTTACTATCAGATGATTATGCGGCAATATACGATCTGTTTATCTTTGACAGGCAGACGCAGAAACTATTTATGGAATACTGGTGTAAGATGAGCTATAAAAAGAGCAAGGGTGATAAGGACTATGCGGATTTCGCTGAGTTTTTGACATTTATGTTTGGAATAGGCAGTCTTGATGACCAGGATATGGTGGGAAAATATCTGTGCAAATTGAGCAGGCAGAAGCTTGAGAATCTGGACATCGAGATGAGAGACATATTTCGGCGGGACAGAAAGGCGGCGCATGCCTGGAAAAATATTAAAGATATTGCAGGCAGCACAAATCCATTGTTCAATAATCTTTCCGGGTTGTTTAAGAAAAAGTGATGTCTGATTGAGAGGAAATTAAACGTATGGCTGATTTTTCTGTCTCTTCGGAAATGAAGAATAATGTGGAAGAATTAATGGCAAAAGGGATGGAACTTGTTGATCTCTTTGTCAATAAAAACTACATGATTGATATCGATAAGTGCCTCCCGATCCCTTTGGAGGAAAATGAAAAAACATTTTCCGTAATGTCTCTATTTCGGATTGATAAGATAGTTTATGATTTGAAGGAGAATATAAACGATAAGCTGGTAAGCGTTTACAGTGCACTGTCAAATTTTGGGAGTTCAGCGCTACTGGTCATTTCCAGCGATGAGACGGGGGTTAGCTTTTATCTGGGGACACGTGATGCAAATAGCCCGGAGGTGGCGAAAGCGATTCTCAAAAAAAGCCTGAAAGGCAATTTCCCGGGGATTTATATCCGAGAGAAAAATGCGGTTGAAATAGAAACGTTTTTCGAGGAGAAGATACCGACAGAGTATTCACACATGGCTGTAACATCTGTATCTATTGTGCCGGGCATGAGGGATGAAGAGGATAAAGACAGATTCGTTCAGGGAATTGAAAAGTTTATAGATTCTATGGCAGGCGAGACATATATGGCAGTTTTTGTCGCTTCACCTCTGCATAAAGAGGAGCTGGAAGACAAAAAGCGTGGATATGAAGAACTGTATTCAGCATTATCACAATGTTCGCAGATTGTAATGACTTATGGCGAAAATGAAAGTGACTCTGTAGCGGTAGGTATCAGCAAAGGTTTCTCCAAGTCTGTAAATGACGGAATAAGCGATACCACCGGCAAGAACAGGGGTATTAATAGAAGCAGGGGTCGTTCTCACAATCATGGGTTTAATATCGGATTGTTTGGTACAGGTTTTAATATGGGTGGAGGGACTACATCTTCGCGGGGAAGTTATGACGGTACATCGGAAAGCCATACAGAGAATTATTCCGAAACGAAATCCACCAGCGATACCAAAACAGATACGAAAACAAGCACCAGAGGGACATCTGCCAGCATTCAGCTGACAAGGCATAATAAAGCAGTTGAAGAATTACTGAAAAAGATTGAGGAACAACTTGAAAGGATAAAGAGTTGTGAGTCATATGGATTGTGGGACAGCGCGTGCTATTTTATTGCCGACAAGGAAGAAATAGCGATTGTTGCAGCAAATACATATAAGGCGTTGGTGGCCGGAGAAAAAACAAGCGTAGAGAATTCATTTGTAAATATATGGGACAGTGAGTTTGAGCATCATGAAAAATCTTTAAGGATAATGGAGTATCTTCGATATGGCCTTCATCCGAGGTTTATTTATGATGTTTCACATGCCGGAGCGGACTATGAGAGTCAGGAAATAACAGCGGCGTCATTGGTTAGCGGACTGGAGCTTCCAATCCTGATGGGATTGCCGCATAAATCTGTCAGCGGCGTGGCATCAATAGAATCAGCGGTATTTGGCCGTAATGTCTTTAGAAAAGATGTGAGTGAGCCTGAAAAGATTATCGATCTTGGATCGATTTATCACATGGGAGAGGTTTTTGCCAGCAATCGGGTTCGACTCAATTTGGAGACATTGACATCACATTGCTTTATAACAGGTTCTACAGGCGCAGGAAAGTCAAATACAACATATAAGTTGATTGAGGAAGCTGCCAAATCAGGTAATGATGTTAAATTTCTGGTTATTGAGCCGGCTAAGGGAGAATATAAACTTGCATTCGGTAAAATGCCCGAATTGAACATTTTTACGACGAATCCGAGGTTTTATTCGATGCTGTGTATAAACCCGTTTGAATTTGACGCAGAGATTCATGTGCTGGAACATCTTGACAGGCTTATCGAAATATTCAGTGCATGTTGGCCCTTATACGCGGCCATGCCGGCTGTTTTAAAGTCGTCTTTTGAACGCGCATATATCATGCATGGCTGGGATTTGAACCACTCGATCTATCAGGATCTGGGAAACGGAAAGTTCCCTGATTTTAGGGATGTGGTAGATGTTTTGCCGGTGATTCTGGCGGAGTCTGAGTTTTCAGCTGAAACCAGGGGAAATTATATAGGTTCTCTGGTGACAAGAGTGGAATCGCTGACCAATGGCCTGGTGGGGCAGATTTTTAACGGGGTGGCAATCCCGGATGAAACGCTTTTCAATGAAAACACAATAGTGGATTTAAGCAGGGTCGGATCTGCTGAAACGAAGGCGTTGATTATGGGCGTTTTAGTGCTTAAGCTAAGTGAGTACAGGCAGGCTACATCCAAGGGGACCAATCTTCCTCTCAGGCACATTACAATTTTGGAGGAAGCCCATAATTTATTGAAAAGGACATCTACAGAACAAGGACAGGAGTCAGCTAATGTTCAGGGAAAATCGGTAGAGATGATTGCAAATTCTATAGCGGAGATGAGAACATATGGAGAAGGATTTGTCATTGTCGATCAATCTCCTGCCGCAGTGGATATCTCTGCGATTAAAAATACCAACACGAAGATTGTAATGAGATTGCCGGAAGCATTGGATTGTGAGTCAATAGGTCGTTCAATCGGTTTGAATGATGAACAGATAATGGAGTTGAGCAAGCTGGATAAGGGGGTTGCCGCCATTTTTCAGAACGACTGGTTGGAAGCCGTCCTTACCAAAATCGATAGATGCAGTAATCGATATGAGATAGATACACCTTGCCAGAATGATTTCTCTGCTGAAAAGGAAATGCTATATTTTCTCATGGAAGAATTGATTAAAGAGTCCCAGGAAAGAAAGTATAATCAGGGTTGGCTTATGGACGTAATAAAAGACAATTCCAAAGGAGTCAATAAAACGGTTCGACAAAGAGCAGAGAAGCTGATAGCTGCATTTTGTGATGAATGGAAAAGGGGGAGCCGCAAAAATATTCGTTCAGAGTTAATTATGAGGCTTTTGAATTGCGATGATCTGATGAAGATGTATGAACCGGAATTGCCGCCCGGCATAAAGAAGAGTTCAATGCTTACTGATGAGATTAAAAAAACGGCACTGAACTGGGTCGATAAAGTTTATAAGGGTCTGGACAGATACATGACCTTCCTGGATCCGTTTGTGAAGGACCAGGTGTTTTTGAATATCATTCTTTATCAAATAAAGGAAAACAGAAAATCGGCACAGTATAAGGTGGTTTTGTACTGTGTCAGGAACAGACATCAAAGGTGATTATCAGTGAACGAATATGGTATGGGCTATGGTCTGCTGAATAGAGATGAACAGTTCGCATATGACTTGCTTGAAAGAGCCATGAAGAGCAAAGCAGCATCATGTGATATCTCCGGAGTTAAGAGAAATGTTGATTTGATGAAAGTCCTGTCCTTTGTTTTGGGTGATAATCCGGGAATCATATACTTTAACAGGACAATGATCAGAACACTGAGGGGCATTTTTGGAAAGCAGCTTTCTTTTGTCGGATGCCTGAATAAGAGGAAGGCGGAACAATGCGGCATTCAATTGAAAAATGCTCTGGAAGACGCTGTGTGGGAAATCGACAAGAAAGCAAAGAGCGACAAAGAGATTCTTATGGGCATCTCGGAATACTTGCAGAGGAATGTAAAATATGATATGGATGAATTTAAGAGTTCATCATGCGGAAAAAGTAAGTTTCCAATGTCGCATAACGCTTATGGAGCCCTGGTGAATCATAAGGCTGTGTGCGATGGATTTTCCGGCGCTTATGCATTGATAGCACAGTATTTTGGCATGAGGTGCATGCTTGTCGAGGGGCGGTCATCGTACCACATGTCGTCAAAGATTGAACATGCCTGGAATATCATAGAATATGGAGGGGAGTGCTTTCACATTGATTCCACATGGGATGCCAATACATGCGAGGCGATCGGAACATATTCATATGACTATTTTGGACTTGACGATGACGAGATAGCCGTTGACCATGACTGGGACTGTAACACCACGCCCAAGTGTAATTCTGACAAATTGTCGTATTTTATATCAAATGGTTCATATGCATACAGTGAATCTCAAATAGAGGATATAATTTCCAGACAAATGAAACGGGGGGAAAAGGCTATACGGCTTAAGATTTCCCCGGGAATTGCCTTTGAGGGAGATGGACAAAAACAGCTTGAGAAAGTGATGATGACAGTAGCGACTCGAAACGGTATTTCAGTGCCATATCATTATATATGGCAAGCAACAACAAGATGCTTGATAATAGTATTGGAGTAATTTCATGAAAAGAGAGATACAACCCGCAAAAGTTAGTTACTTTTTTGGAGCCGGATGGGAAGAAATGTGGCTATTCATAAAGAAGTTCTGGGGATTCAACCAAGAAGATATCAAGAAGAGGGCAGAAAAGGTAGAGACAGGGAAAGGCATAATGTCTTTGTCGGGCGCAGGGCGGCTTTTGTCGTGCTTTTCTCTAATATTGTTCGGAACATTGTTTTTTATCTTGATTTCTGCCGCTGTTTCCATAGTTTTGGGTGTGGCATTTCTGGCGGTGTATGTATTGATTTTTGTAATATGGTCTGTTGACAGATTATATTTGATCAGAAAAGGTATTTTTGTGGCATGTCCAAACTGTAAGAACAAGTACCTTATTCCGATTTACATTTGCTCCAGCTGCGGCGTGAAACATACAAAACTTACAACGGGCAGATATGGTATATTCAACAGGACCTGCAATTGCGGACAAAAGATACCATCGCATTTTCTTACACACAGGGAAAGACTGGCAGCAGAGTGCCCTAAATGCGGATTCGCATTAAGCGGAACCGGAAGCAAACCGATATGTATTCCTGTCGTTGGGGGGAGGTCTTCTGGAAAAACGGCTTATATAAATGCGTTTTCTTATGAGTTCATTGAAAAGGTTGCTCCGAGAAATGGTTTGAAGATAAAACATTACAATGAAGAAACGAAAAGGTTTTATGAGCAGGATATCACAAGGGATTATCTTGGCGGAACTACCAGAATGACAAAGACGGAAATGGATATTAGGCAGGCAAGCTCGAAAGCGTTTAGTTTCATTATACACAATGAAAAGTTGAATCCTGATCGATTGATTCAGCTTTATGATGTGGCAGGGGAAAGCTTTGTCAATAATACGGAAAATGAAGAGCAGCTTCAATATACATATTGCCATGGAATCGTTTTTATATTAGATCCGTTGTCTATTCCGATAATTTCCCATTATTTGGATGATGGCGTCGATGAGGTTGATAAATCCAGCGTCGGGACACTGGATGCCAATATCGTTTTGGACGCGTTTATGAATAAACTGAGAGAGATTACCGGCCAATCGTCGACAGTTATATTCAATGTTCCGATTGCCATTGTCATCAGTAAAAGCGATATCAAGACGCTTGACGGTTTTATTGGGGATGATGTTATCTCCAGGTTTATGGTGGAAAACGGGATGGGGATGGAAGCGTACTCTGTTATAGAAGATAGAATATGCAGACAGTTCCTGATGGACAATGGCCTTGCTGGTTTTGTGAGCAATATAGAGTTGAAATTTAAGAACAATCGTTTTTTTAAATGCAGTGCAATCGGGCATACAAGAGAAATAGGCCGATACAATCCTCATGGGATTTTGGATCCGATGGAATGGATTTTCCAAACTGCAGATGCAGGGTTAAAGGCAGTACTGCACGAAAATGAGTATGGTAATGTGATGCGGGGAGAATGATTTATGGAATTCATTATTGGCCTGATATTGATTGGGTTTTTCTTGATGATGGTAATATATGGAGCGATTTTCTTTGTCCTGGCAATGGCTTATGGATACTGGGGACTCTCGATCGGCATGGCTCCTGTGCTTTGGCTGATTATGATGATAGGTGCTATAAATGGATTAGTATGTGCTATCAGAAATGCTTTTAAGGCCGTAAGCGTGATAAGGGCTGAAAAGGGGAAATAACGATTATGGAGTGGGAAACGATTTGGATAAAGATAAAAGAGTTCGTCATATCATTTTATAATTTTGCAATGAATGAGGGCGAAAACAAATTTATGCTTGTAGATATGAATCTTCTTTACGGAAGAAATATTTCAAATGAGATGCGGAACTTTTTTTTCGGGTCATTTGTTATCATGGTCATATTTGCAATACTGGCCTGTGATTCATTTCGGTTTTTTCATCCAATAAATGATATAAGAGAGTGGAAAAGTAAAATATCGATAGTAAAGGTTATTTTCTTTGCAGCAGCGGTATTTTCTTTCCACACGTTTTATAAGATGCTTATCACAATAACAGGAGGCGTACTTGGCTCACAGGCCAGCATAGATGCATTGGCGTGCCTTGGAACCTATATCAATCCCATTTCCGTGATGATATATGCGTATGCCATATCCACAATGACATTTCGAAAAAGGAATATTCAGGCATTATTTCTTGGTTGGACGATTTTTCTGACGCCTGCCGTGATGTCATATAGCACATTTACGCGTGAACATATTATGCTGTATATTGTAGCGGCCTCCTTTGGTATTGCTGGTGCTTTATTGTACAGGAGATACTCTCCCTATTTATGTTATTTTTTCTTGAGTGTTGTTTATTTCATCTGTAAATTATTTATGATTTATTATTCCGAAGAGATACTGCTTCTTACCTCAGAGAATTGGCCGGGGAAAATTGGCCAGTATCTTGCCTGTGTGCAGATGGATATTATTTTGACATTCCTGTTATTGATGATTTTACTTGGCTACAAGGAAATAACGATAGCGAAGGAAGAATTAAATATTAAAAAGGATATTGTATTTTCTTGTATAACAGCCTGCTTTATGGTTTGTGCGATCGTATCGAATCAGGTTGTGGAAGTTAATGCCATACAATTGGAAAAGGAAGAACCAAACTATTATATACAGAGGGAACCTGTGGAGGAAGCTCCAATTGAAAGTGAAGATGAGGGGACAGAGGATATCGAGATTGCGCTGGACAATGAACCAATCATTACCTTTGTGATCACAGTGGATACGGCAAATATTCGATACGGTCCGGGTACGGATTATGATGTTATCATGACTGCGGCAAGAGGTGAAGGCTTTTCCGGTACCGGAGCCGAAGAAATGGCAGATAACGGAAGGGTTTGGTATGAAATATATATTAATAATGAAAACTGCCAGACTGGGTGGGCCAGTTCGGTTGTCATAGAGAAACAGGAAACACTGCCAGTGAATAAACTTGTGGGGGACTGGCATGGCACATATGGAAGCATATTGACATTGGAGGAAAACGGAATATGTTATTACAAAGATGGATATGCTGGTGAGGGTGAAGGGACATGGGAGGTTGATGGACAAGCCATCCTGCATGTGTATTCAGAGACACTTTCATATGAAATATATGCTGTATTGGGGGAAGGCTATGACACTACATCAATGACAGTGCAGGCGGATTCATCATCATGGCGCGATGAGGTGTTTTCAAAACAATAAGATGGAATAATAAGAGAACAAGGCTATTTGACACGGGAGAAAGCGTATGGATTATTCAGATATTGATATGGTTGGTGGCGATGCAGGGGCAGAAGTATCTGAGGCTGAAAGTGAAGATACTGATTTTGGCGATGGCGACGGCGTCAATGAATTTGATGATATATATAATGAGATGGATTCCGGTTATGAACCGCTGGAATACTTTGGGGAATCTGAAGCAACGGGTGTCTCTGGTTCTGACGGACATAAAAGTGGTGAAACTACGGAATCCGACGTTGATGACGAACTTGCCGATTTTGATGATTCGGCAACTCCTGATGGGCTGGAGAATGTGTGGGCAGATACACGTGAAGACGGTACGCGGAATCAATCCGATATGACTACGGAGGAAGGCGTAGAGGATGCTTTGGCGGATTTTGATGATGGCATGGACATAACATATGATGACATACAGGGGGAGCCTGCCGCAGAAGAGGACTGCTCTGGACCAGAAGATAATGGCGATGCAGCCAATGGGAATAACGATGGAACAGCGAGAGGAAACGTGAATGGAATGCAGGAAATTGACCGTTCAGCCATCGATGAACATGATGAGGGAACTGACGCAGAAAAAACGGCGATTTTCGAGAATGTTTCATATCATCAAGGACAGAATGAGATAGGGGCTTTGGGTACCTGCGGTCCCACATCCATTGCAAATTCACTAAACAGAGTCACGGGAACAGCAGATTATACGGAAAATGCAGTCCTTCACAATGCAATGGATAATAATTTGTGCCATAAGAGCGATAATCCGTACTTCTGTGGCGGAACTACGACAAAAGATGTTGTAAGTATTATTGATAACGTAAAAAGCCCTGAAAGCAACATACATACAGAGGTATATGAATATGAGAAGGCATTAAGCACAGACGATCTGGCGAGTCGATTGGACGATTCCGGGACTGTTGCCATGATAGGTGTCGACTCGGCAACTCTTTGGGATCAGAGAGGGGATGTTGCATCTTCGGGATTGTTCCAGCATACGGATGCCCCATCAGACCACTGGATTACGGTTGATAGTCCAATCAGAGATGAAGCGGGAAATGTGATTGGTTTTCATGTAATCGATTCCGGCGGCGGTGTGTCCGAGGTGTCTCGGGAGAAATTTGAGTCTATGTATATGGGGGACGAGAGCCATTCGGTATCAGACCCTACAGCTGTTTTGATTTCCAATTCCAACAGCGAAGTCGATTCAGTTTCCACAAGTGAAGAGACCATGCAAGCCTCAAACTACAAAGGAAGTGCAATGGAATCTGACGGAGGAGACCCTCCTGATGAGGTATCATTATATGAGACATTTAAGGGACTGTCAACGGAAGACCAGATTGAAACGTTTTCGGATATGTCAAGTGAGAAAATATATGACATGGTTAAGAACAGTTCAGAATCGTGGCCTGTAGATGGATATGACAGAATCACGCCAAAGAATGCCAAAGATTTTATCGTACTCAATGTAAATGACAGGGGTGAAACTTCATTTAATTTAGACTGGCCTAAATATGGCGGATACAATCCGGAGACAATTTCTTCGATTTCTGATTTAAGCGGTAAGGTTGAGGTCAGTAGGGATGGAGGAGACGGCGGATATACTATGGGAATAGGCAGAAACGAAGACGGAACGTATGACAATAACTCCATGCGCTCCATACCGAAATTTTCTGCGGAAGTTAATACGGGGACATTTGATATTGATAAATACAAAGAGGCGGTAGATATCGTTTCAGGCAGCGCTTTGGATGACGAAAAGACTTCATTGTTAATGGATATGGGATTTGATGAGGATTCTGCCGATAATATGCTGAGGGATTATGAAAACTGGAAATCGAGACCCGAAATTATAGGCGACGGAAACATCGGGCAAGGAGCAAAGATGGCAAATCCAGACAGGCAAATTGATATGAAGTATGGCGTGCATGGCAGGGCTGCCGAATGGGATATAGGTGGTGTGCATATGGAAGGTGGCGCCGGACAAATGAACACGGTATTTAGTTGGGGAACTTGCAGAGAGGCTGGAATAATTACAAATTGTAGTAAAGCCAAAATTAATTAATCGGAGGCTTATATGACGAGTGCAGATATTAACAGAATAATAAAGGAACGTTTGAACCAGTTCGGAGAAAGCCAGATTGATACCTTTGAATATGGTGTATTCCGTGATATGCCAAATACGAGAGGGATGTTTCAGCTTAAAGGTAAATGGTTTATTTATGAGATTGATGAGAAAAATGTCAAATCTATAACGGGGCCATTTGCTGATGATGATATTGTCTATGCGTGTGCTAAGATGTTGCATAAAGCCAAGTATTTTGAAGATCATAGATTTGGCAAAGAGGCAAAGTCCACGTATATTCACGCCCATTATAGAAGTCTAAGGGAAGCAGAAGAAAGTCTGTGAGCATGGAGGAGTATGGTATGGTCAGTGCAAAAATCGCAAATCTTGTAATTCAAAGAAATGTTTTGAGCGGTGCCAAAATACCGCATAGCACTTCATATCCTGTCATCTATAAGGAAGGTGAGAAGTTTTATTTAGCAGCTTTCACTTTTTTTTATACACGTGAGGATATAGAGACAGGAAGCGTAAGTCGTCCGACTATGTGGGCGATAGCAGATATTGAATCGGGCGAAATCATTACAGAATATGAGACGGAAGATAAAGAGTTTTCTGACGCTTCGTATGATGTCAAGTATAATGTCCGTTCTGACGTTCAATATGATACGTCCAGAGAATATTATGAAAAAGCGTTTGCAATACTGGATTCTGTCAGAGCAAGAATAATAAACGACGGTAAATTCTACAAAGGAGAATATCAGTATTATATGGATAGAGTGCTGGCCAATATTCCTGAGGCGTATCGGCGTTTCTATACTGATTTAAGCGTGTAGCATGTTAAGTCCGTTGGTTTATTTCCATATTAGAAGGAAATCAAGAATTGTGCATCGAGAACTGCCCCATAATTATAGGGACATTCTGTCAGATGAAATCCGAAAATATGCCGCTAAAGGATTAAAAATCGGTTGTTCCTGGTTATGGGACGGAGGAGGAAGCGTCCCAAACGCAACATCGACTATTCCGGGAGTAATTTTGATAAATGCCGAATGGGCGTCCACATTGGTCTTAAGATATAATGAGGAGATAGTACGGGACGCCTTTGGTATGACGATGGGGCATGAGATAACCCACCAGGAGGGAGATTACTTTTATTTGGAACCGTTCACAAAATCATCCAAATTTGTCAATTGGGTTAATGAGATTCATGCGGATTTTGGGGGAATTAAAAAGGTTTTTGACGGAGATATGGATAGAGGATTACGCTCATTGGAATTTAAGATGAAGTGTAAAGGAAAAAGAGATAGAGACCGACATAGCCATCCGTCGTGGAAACACAGAATGGAATTTGTATCCAATGGTATTTTTGATGATAAAACGATAAAGAAAATTGCGATTATGACAGAATGCAAAGATGAGATATTAGTTGAGAGGGTATGTGATTATTATGGCGATATTTTTTTAAGGCGGCTTAGCGCTCGTCAAGATTTTGTAGATTTCCGTATGCAAGCCCAGGACGGCCTGCAAAATGGCCGATAACTGGACTTCCTCGGAAGTTTGATCTGTGGTATAATATCGCTCCTTTTTGATAAGACTGTAGTTCTTATCAAAGAGGAGTTTTTCATTGTGGTTTGGCGATTTTGCTAAGCCTGAGAGATTACACATTAATTTGGGGCGGCATGTACATTTATCTTTAGCCTTGTCATAGGACGAGCCGGCAAGATAATAAAATAAATTGGACAGGGAATTGAGCTGGAGGAAAGGGGAGGAGGCATATGAACTTGACAAAGGAAGCGCTTGACCAAATGGCAGCAGTGGATGTACGGACAGTAGATATTTCTTCGCTGACAGATTTAAGGGATATAGAAATAGACACTTCACTGCCTGTGGGAAAGAAGTTGGAAGCTTTTGCCGGACAGGCGGCAAACGTCTACTGTAACCGTATCGGAGATTATGTGGTAAAGGTCAGGTTCCAGGAGCATGGAGCCAGTATTGATGATAAGATGTCGGAGTACCTGCGCAGATTATCGGAGATTTATATTTAGGGGGCCAATGTGGATTTGGCTCCCATAATATGACATAGAATTTGAAAAATACAGAAAGAAAAAATATGCTTGAAAAACAGGCGTCTATGCTGACTCGATATTAGGACGAAACAGTGGAACTCCTGATTTTTGGTGAATGAAGCTTATTTTGAAGAACAGGAAGCAGAAACCAGTAACCGAAATCAGGGAGTGATACGATGAAAGAAAGTTCATATTTCTATACAGCCATGTATCTGCGGTTATCCAAAGACGATAAGGCAGTCTTAGATGATGACAATCTTGGGGAAGCTGCAGATAAAAATGGCAAATCGAAAGTCGAGAGCAACAGCATAGGCAGTCAGAGGGAAATGATTCGCTCATTTCTACAGGAACAGGCGAACATGGAGCTTTACGACAGCTACGTGGATGACGGCTTTTCCGGCAGCAATTACGACAGACCAGAATTTAAGAGGATGATGAGTGACATAGAGGCGGGGAGGGTAAACTGCGTCATCGTGAAAGACCTATCCCGCTTTGGGCGCGACTACATAGAGACCGGGAGATATCTGGAAAAAGTATTCCCGGTACTTGGTGTACGGTTTATTGCCCTCACTGACCATTATGACAGCTTTTCGGCGGACTGGGGGGAGCGCACTATTGTACTGCCGGTAAAAAATTTCATAAACGACAGCTATTGCCGGGATATTTCCACAAAGGTAAAAAGCCAGCTTGCAGTGAAGCGCAAAGCCGGAGAATGCCTTGTGTCGTTTGCTGTATATGGTTATGTGAAGTCATCGGACGAAAGAAATAAGCTGGAGGTGGATCCATATGCGGCAGAAGTGGTCAGGAAGATATTTCATTGGAAGATAGACGGGCTGTCGATTTCCGCAATCGCAGAGCGCTTAAACCAGCTTCAGATCATGCCGCCGAAGGAATACAAGCAGTTCCAGGGACTGAATTATAATGGTGGTTTCCAGAGACATCCCGGGAGTGGGTGGAGCGGTGTGGCTGTCAAAAGGATCCTGACAAATGAGACTTATCTGGGTCATCTTCTGCAGGGTAAAACGGAAAAAATCAACTACAAGGTAAAGAAGCATGTAGTAAAGCCTAAAGAGGAATGGGTGAGGGTGGAGAATACTCACCCGCCCATTGTGTCAGCCGGTGATTTCCAAATCGTGCAGAGACTGTTGAAAAGTGACGGACGAATCAGTCCGGAGAGTGGGGGAACAAGCCCGTTTGCAGGTCTTTTATTCTGCGGCGACTGTGGGGAGCATATGATACGGCGCTTGGTTCGTTATAAGGATTCCGCCAGAATGTACTATATATGTTCCACGAAGAACCGTGGGGATGGATGCAGCAGGCACAGCATAGAGGAGAATGTGCTGAAAGAGCTTGTGCTGACTACGCTATGCGAGTATGCCAACAGGTTCCTGACGCAGGAGAAGCTCCTGGAACAGGTAAGGGGGCAGGAAGTGAATTTTGAGGCGGTGATGGGGGTAAATGGCGAAATCCTACGTTTGCGGCAGGAACAGGAGAAATATGATTCTTTCCGCAGCAGGCTGTATGAAGATCTACAGAAAGGTGTCATCACAAAAGAAGAGTTTGAGCGGTTTCAGAGGGAATTCGGGCAGAAGGCGGAAGGCTTGGAACGGGCCAGGAAGGAACAGGAGAAACTGATTGGAGAACTGCTGCAGGCCGGGGCAGCCCTTGCGGGTAAGCTGGCCGTGTTCAAGGAAACTCTGGAGTTAAAGGAAATAGACAGGCACACGCTGACGAGTATGGTAGAGCGTATCCAGGTGTTTGAGGGAAAACGGATTGAAGTGAAATTCAGCTTCTATGACCAGTATCGTGCCATGGAGGAATGCACTGCTGCTATTTGCAAAAAAGCGGCTGGTAAGGAAAGGAGTGCATGAGAATGGGAAGAAAATCAAAGAGGCTTCATGTCCTGGAAGACGTAGCAGGACAGAAAGCGGATTCCACAGGGAAACGATATAAAGCAGGTATCTATGCAAGATTATCTGTCAACAGGGAAGGGAAGAACGAGTCCATTGACGTGCAGGTGGAGATCGCAAAAAGGTTCATAGAGGAATGGAATGAGTGTCATTCCGATAGAATGGAAGTGGTAAACTGCTATAAGGATTTGGGGAAAACGGGAACCAGCTTTGAGCGTGATGAATTTAAGCGGCTTATGCAGGATGTGAGGCTGGGTGATATCAATTGTGTCATTGTAAAGGATCTGTCCCGCTTTGGCCGTAATTACCTGGAGGCAGGAAACTATATCGAGAAAATTTTCCCATTCCTGGGGGTGCGCTTCATTGCGGTGGCAGACGGGTATGATACAGGGGAGGAAGGCAGCAATACCCATCAGTTGGCGACCGAAGTCAAGAATTTGATAAACGATATGTACGCCAAGGAGTTTTCCGGCAAGGCCAAGCTTTCTCTGGCGCAGCGACGGCAGGAGGGTTCTTATGTGGGAGGGCCGCCGCCATATGGATACAGGGCTGTCTGGGAGGGGAAAATCAGGAAGCTCGTTCCGGATGAGAACACGGCGGAGATTGTACGGCATATCTACAGCAAATTTCTGGAGACCGAAAGCTATAAAGCGGTGGCAGATGAATTGAATCAAAATCGGATTAATCCACCGTCCATCTACCGGAAGAGAGGAGAGGTCTATTGCCCCCCTGATATACCCTATAAAGGCTGGGATAAGGCTTATATGGAGGTCTTTTTGAAAAATGAAACCTACACGGGAAGACTGGTGCAGGGACAGACCTATATTTCGCCGGAAAAGGAGAGGAGAAGGACAGCGGAAAAGGACTGGAAGATCAAGGAACAGGCTCATGAACCATTGATAGAAAGGGATGTCTTTGAGGAGGTCAGGAAAGTGCGGTTGAAAATACATGAAAGGAATAAAAACACAGCTGCAAGGCACAAAATTGAAGGAAATGTGTTTGAGGATGTTCTTTTCTGCGGTGTATGTGGGAGGAAGATGACCAGGCACAGCCACGTAAAGACTTATGCGGATGGCAGTAAAAAAAGGGTGGAAGGATACTTGTGCGTGAATGCAACGAACACAAAAACCAATCTGTGCCCGTCTCCTAACTACATTGCAAAGGATAGACTGACGGAGCTTCTCTTTTCTCTGCTTGAAACAGAGTTTGCATTATGCCTGAAAAGAAAGAGGGAGTATGAAAGGAAAGGGGGGGATATCCTGGGGGTAAAGAAAAAGGAGCTGGAGTCGGCGCTACGCTCTGTCCAGAGCAGGAAAGAAAGGGCTGTAGGTCAGGACAGTGCTGTTTACATGGAATACAGTATGGGAAAAATATCCCAGGAAGAGCTGGGAGAAAGGAGGATGCAGAGAGAGTCACGGCTTCGGGAATTATCGGAGCGGGAAACAGAAATCCGGGAAGCGATTCAGGGGCTGGAGAAGACAGAAAAAGACTTTTTAGGTGCAGTCCGCGCCCTTATCAGACTGAAAAACAAACGGGTCTTTACAAAAGAACTGGCGGAAAGTCTGATTGACAAAATATATCTATATCCCGACAAACGGATAGAAGTGGTGTTTGCTTTTGAAGATGTATTCCGGAAAGTGAGGGAGGCAAAATGAAGGGAATGAGTTGTCTTGCCATTTATATGCGGTTATCGCTGGAGGACAGGATTCAGGGGGGATATGATGAAAGCGGCAGCATCACCAGCCAGAGAAAGATGTTGCTGGAATATATTCGGAAAGACACGGAACTGGCGGGGCAGGAAGTCATGGAATTCTGCGATGATGGGGTATCCGGGACAAGCATGGACAGGCCTGGGGTGCAGGAACTGCTGAAACAGGTGAAGCAGGGAAGAGTAAAATGCATTCTGGTAAAGGATATGTCCCGGTTCTCCAGAGACTATATTGAACTGGGGACTTATCTGAACCAGGTATTTCCCTTTCTGGGGGTACGGTTCATTTCCGTGAACGACCATTATGACAGCAATCGGCAGAATGGTAATGCCATGGGGATTGATACGGCTTTCCAGACACTTTTATATGACTTATACAGCAAGGACCTGTCTGTTAAGGTCAAGGCATCCCATCAGAGCAAAAAGGCAGGAGGAGAATACATCACCGGAGAGATTCCTTTCGGCTATAAAAGAAGCCATGAGAGGAAGAATGCTATCGTAGTCAATGAAAAGGAAGCGGAGATTGTGCGCTATATTTATTCCCTGGCAGCGGACGGACTGGGCAGCGCGCAGATTGCAAGGAGGCTTGTGGAAGAGCAGATTCCTGCGCCGATGCGGATGCGGCACCCTGAAAGGGCCGATATTAGGGAACATTATAACTGGATTGACAAAACGGTCAGGCGCATATTGAATAACCGCTTCTATCTGGGGGAGATGGCCTATGGGAAAACGGTGCGAAAAAGCGTTGGATGCAAAAGCATGAAAGCTGTTCCCAGAGAGCAGTGGAAAGTGATTCCGAACCATCATGAAGCTTTGGTCACGGAGGAAATGTTTGTCAAGGTCTGTAAGAGCAGCCCTGGTCATTCCACAAAAAGAATACGGGAAAGGTATTCTTTGACAGGAAAGGTCTATTGCGGCGGCTGCGGATATGCCATGAGCTACAGGGGAAGCACAAAGCACAGTAAATGCAGTTACCTTTGCTGCACAAGATATACGCAGCTTCGTCTCGAAGATTGCTGTACTTATTTTAATGCAGTGATACTGGAGGAACTTGTGCTGAAGGAGTTATATGAGGAATTGAAGCACCGTGGGGATCAGATGAGGCAGAAAGAGAGCCTGGAAATCTGCCTGAAAAAAACTCTGGACAGTTTGGGCAGTACATATCAGTCTTATGAGGCGCAGGGCAATGAGCTTGTCAGTCAGAAGGATGCCATGTATGTTAAATATGTAGAAGGGCAGATTGGGGCGGAGGATTTCCGCCGGCAGGCAGATTTGATAGATATACAGATAGAGGAGTTGTCACAGAAGCAGAGGGAAGTAAAGGGAACATATGAATGGGCAGAAGAAGCCGTTCGCAGTAACAAGGAAGATATGAAGCAGATTATCAGGTTCTCCCATCTGGAAGAACTGACCAGGGAGGTTGTGGATGTTTTTATTAAGCGGATAACGCTGTATCGGGATAAGCGGGGGGAGATTATATGGAATTTTGTGGATGCATGTACAGGAGACGGTGAAGGTTGAGGGCAGTAAAGGCGGAGCGGACGACGGGTATTTAGAAGTAAAACAGAGAAATTACCAAAAATGCATGAATAAATAGAGAAAAAATCACCAAATAAGAATTTTTGGTTGAAATTTGAATAATTTAGATGTATAATAAAACTCTAACAGGGGAGAGACGGAGGTAATAGTGATGTTGATTAAGGTATCCGTTGAAAACTTCAAGTCATTCGATGAGAAGGAAGAATTAACGATGCTTTCATCGAGCAAGATTCAGACAAATAAAAGTCATCGTGTAAAAATAAAGCAGACCAATATTCTGAAGAACGCTGTGGTATATGGTGCTAATGCATCAGGTAAGTCGAACCTTGTGGCAACGGCAGCATTTATGAAAGGTGTTCTTATGGAAGGCCTTTCCGTTGATTCAGCGAATGACTTTTGCAGAAACAAGATGGAAAATAAAGAACGCGAAAGCATTTTTGAACTGCAGTTTACGGTAGATGACAAATTTTATGCTTATGGTTTTTCAGCAGTCCTTAGCCAGAGCAGGATTACAGAAGAGTGGCTCTATGAATTGATGCAGGATGGCTCTGCTCATAATCTGTTTTTGAGGGAGAAAAATAATGCACCGGTATTGGGAGATGGTGTAAATCCGACTACGGCGGAGAAGAACCGTTTCGCAATATACTCTGAAGATTTTGTCGGACATGATACACAGCTCTTTCTGACAGAGATGAACAGAGGAAAGAAGTATGCGGAAAATTCCAGACTTTTATTTTTCACGCATGTTTTCGACTGGATTATGAACCATATTGTCCTGATTAATCCCGGCATTGCGATATCGAATACGGATGCGTATTATAGTGCGGAATCACTTGACAATATCAGTCATCTGGTACGGACCTTTGATACAGGTGTCAGTGAAATTCAGACAAAGGTCATCACCATGGAAGAGATGGGGAAGATGATACCTGCCGAGGTGCTGGCCGGCATTTTTGCGGATTTGAAAAAACAGATGCAGATGACGAATTTGCCACAGGTTCAAATGACATGGAGAATCAATGATGGATTCTTTAATATCAGAATCAGGGAGAATGCGGAGCCGGAGATTACGACTTTGGTGTTGAAGCATGGAAAATCTTTTTTTGACTTCAATTTTGCAGAAGAGTCTGATGGAACGAAGCGTCTGTTTGACCTTATAGATATGCTTATTACAAAACGGGAGGATACAGTGTATGTCGTTGATGAGTTGGAGCGGAGCCTGCATCCTAAGCTAACAGAACATTTCTTAAAGCTGTTCATGGAGGCCCATGAGGGGACCAGGATGCAGATGATTTTTACGACACATGAGGATACTATCATGGATCAGGAACTGTTTCGGAGAGATGAAATCTGGTTTGTTGAAAGGGATGCAGATAATGCCAGCAGGATTTATTCACTGGATCGATTTAAGGAAAGATATGATAAGAAGCTGAGCAAGGCCTACCTTGATGGACGATATGGCGCAATCCCTGTGTTTAAGCAGTTCACTTTCCGGAAGGAGGGTTAGGCATGCCGGTACACACATATAGCAACTGGAATTTGCGTTCTTCTGATCAGGAAGAGCAGATAGAGCCTTTCAGGAAGTATTCTTTCATTTGTGAGGGAGCTAATACGGAGACCTTTTACTTTCAGAAGCTCATTGACCTCAGGAAAGAACTTGGAATTCATCCGCTGATAGATATCCGGCTTTGGGAAAAAACAGGTGAGGACAGGAATCTGTCATTTGCGAAGAAGCTGGTGGAATTTGCAGATAAGCAGAAGACAATTACTGAAAATGATTATGATGTGAATAGGGATAAAATGGTAATTGTATTTGACGGTGACATTTTTGAAGAGAAGGTTCAGGGATATGAGGAACTGGTAAGTTTCATCGAGAAAACGGATATCGCGGCAGTCTCGAATCCGGGCTTTGAGCTGTTTTTGCTGCTTCATATTGAAGGGAGCTATGAGAAACATATCAAAGGTCAGGAAACACAGTTCCTGAAGAAGGATGAAAAAGAAAGATACAGTCATGCTTATAATGTCCTGTTGGGAGCAACTGGGATGAATGCGAAGAAAAATCCGCTCATAGGGAATCTTGCAGAAAACGTCCTGATTGCCATTCGACAGGAGAAGCTGATCAATCAGGATATTCATCAGATGAAAGGAAAAGTCAGCAGTAATGTGGGATTCATCATTGAATCTATTATTAATGAGAAGCCTGACATATAAAGCAGGATATGCTTCTGCCTGGGAATATGAGAGCATCACTTGCATTTATCTAACATGAGTTTTTGCAAAATTAACATAAATGCAACATAAGCCGGGCGGAGTTATGCGGTTTTCATAAAATTTTTTCGAGAAAGACTCCCACACTATATTGACATGCGAGGGACATGACATGATGGGCCTGGTGGGTACACCCATCATGGCAATTGAGTCCGGGGTGGTGACTGCTTTAGGCTGGAACCAGTATGGGGGATGGCGTATCGGCATCAGCAGTTTTGACGGAAAGCGGTACTATTACTATGCCCATCTGCGGCAGAATTATCCCTATGCGGAGGGGCTGCAGGAGGGCAGCGTGGTGACGGCAGGGGATGTGATTGGGTACATGGGGCATACCGGGTATAGTGCCAAGGAGAATGTGAATAATATCAAGATTGTGCACCTGCATTGGGGGCTGCAGTTGATTTTTGATGAGTCTCAGAAAGAGGGGAATAATGAGATCTGGATTGATGTGTACCCGTTGACAAGATTTCTGGCGAAGCATACCCAGGCGGCTGCCAAGGTAGAGGGGACGAAGGAGTGGAGGAGGACGGTGGATATTGTGGATCCCAAGGTGGAGGAGTATGAGGCAGGGCATCTTGAAGAAATAAGAGCACCGATGAGGGAGGAGGATCTGGAAGGTGATGAACTATCGAAAGTACAACCGGAAGGTTCGGAGGAGCAGAAAGTGACACAGTGAACTGTGGAGATAATGGCAAGCAACATTTTGCGGTATAAAAATCAGATAAAAAAGGAAAAGAGGAGTATTGTGCCACAAACCGTGAAAAAGTCAGGGTTTGTGGCATTATATTACAGATAATCAGGGGTCTTGCAATGCTTGTTAACTTGGATTTTTCCGGTCCAGCAGTAAATCAGAGATCATGGACATTATTAAGAAATACGGAAGGGGTATTAGAAGCTTTAACAAATTTTGCCCGTTTTTATGATATTACTCAAAATAGTCCCACAAAAACAACAATTTTTATAAGGTTGCAGACATAGTTTGCGGTATGATATACTAAAGTCAATGGATAAAGTGAGATAGATAATTGCTTAACAGTTTCTCTGCTTGAGTAGCTGATGAGCCTGGTTTATGCATATACGATAGATAGGGGAATCAAAGGAAAATGGGTGTAAAATATACGAAATTATCAGAATACGAAGAGCTGAAGGAGACTTCCCTGCAAGTATGTAATAGTGAGAGCGAACATTTTAGTGTTTTGCAGTATAAAGCGCAGGGAATCTTGCTTTATTCCCATGAAAGGGGAATGTATTCTGAAAATGTCGAGGAACAAAAAGGGCAGGTAGAGGCCTTTCTGAAGCTTGCACGGAAAAAAGGCGTTGATTTGGCGATTTCACCGGAGGCATCTGTCCCGTGGGAGATTGCGGAAAAAATTCTGGAAGGAAATTTGAAGCCGCCAAGAAAAGGAAAGCTTTGGTTTCTGGGGATGGAAGGGATTTCTTTGGATGATTTCGAAGAGACTTTGGAGGAATGGAAGAAAAAGGATAATATTGTAATCATCAACTCTCAGATGGGAAATTTGAGCAAGCATATAAATGCCGCAATCTACTTCTTTATAACAGAAGCTGATAAGCTGGCGGTTATAATTCAGGCCAAAATAGGCGGTATGAAAGATGTTTCCTTTGAGCATGAACAAAATGATTTGTCTGCCGGAAGTGAAATATTCCTTTTGGATTTGAACGGAACAGAAACGGCGCAGAATGTAATAGGCGGTATGATATGTGCAGATATTTTTCACATCAATAGGACAGATTTTTGCAGGAATTTTCACGGAAAAACACCGCTGATTCTGCATATTCAAATGAATCCGAAACCATATTATAAAGAGATGGCAAGTTTTCGAGATACTTTTTTCCGTGATTCAGAAATCAGAGAATCTCAGGTTATAACTGCAAATTGGGGAAGGTATACTTCTATCGTACAGGAAGGAAGTCCGGCTGATGAAAAACGAAAAGGATATGCGGATTCGGGAAGCACGGTGTATATGGATTTGCGGCTTAATCATGGAACCTATGATTTTCATGACATTTTAAAAGACCGTTTTATAAAACATATGGGTGAAGTGCAGCAAAGCGGATTCGAGTATTTTTTAACGGAGAAGTACGAAATATGGAAGCTTCAGGAGGCGATTGATGTCGTAATTTATAGGATGAAGAAAGGGTTCTGTCTAACCGGACCGGGAATTACAATGAGACAACAGATGCCGTTTGTTGTGGAACGATACAGATATGACGATAAAGATGAGTTAATGGCAAGTTCGGAAAAGGACTGTGATTGCACTGAGATGCAGGAGGTATTTGAAATCTTTGATAATAAATGTGAGGATATGGGACTCTGTGCAGATAAAAGATGCACGGAATGCAGAAGATTTTATGTGGATTCATTGATTAGCCTGTGTTTGGGCGAGGAAGTATATGAGGAATACAGGGCGCCCGGAGAAAAGTCCAAAAGAGCTGTCCAGACCTTATATCAGGACTGCAAGGACGCAAATAAGAAATTATTGCTGAAAGAGCTTGTAGAAGAATTGCTGAAAGGATGTCTGCCGGAACGCTTTGGAGATTTCAATCAAAAGAACTCATTTGTATTTGCCATCAATGATGACTGTGCAAGAAACGGGAGCAATTATAGGTATAATCTGAGCCTGAAAAGCAAAGGGCATAGCATTAGAAGGCTGTTGGTGGCCTATATAGGGCATACGGATTTGGCAACCGTACGGAAGCGCTTTTCCGATTTGCAGAGGAGCGTTCATGAAGATATGCAGGATAAGGTTTTGCTATATTATTCGGACAGTCGGGGAATCAGAGCCTATGACGAGCCATATATAGAGGAAAGCATACTGAAAGACAATAGCGATTATAGCAAGGATATCGAATCCTTTACATAGGGGGAAGACAATGACAGAAATCAGGAGTTTACTGGAAAAGTATAATATAGCCGTACAGAGGGATGAGGAATTGGAAATCCCTCATATTTTGTATGAGCGCAGGGGGCTTGACGGTAAAGTTGTCATTTCTAAAAATTTCATAGTGGAATATGAAATGCTCCTGCAGAAGGAATATATCAGACCGGAACAATTAG